>Ga0181469_100204_pt1 | contig 20643 bp, 24 predicted proteins | sample InSIn2SAF170_2_FD_119081 | JGI IMG/M metagenome (GOLD analysis project Ga0181469, IMG submission 119081) | Clean room microbial communities from NASA Spacecraft Assembly Facility at Jet Propulsion Laboratory, Pasadena, California, USA -... ... | reverse complement strand
GAACCAATACAAAAAACGAAGCGCTTCAAATTTTAGCTTCGTTTCCCGATTCGGAAATAAAAACCGGTTTTCAACAGTTGGTTAATTATGTAACCGAACGTAAATATTAAGTACCTTATCTACTAATGAGCAAACAAAAACGTTGGCGAGTAAACAGCAGTTCTGCAGAACAGGTAAACAGTTTGTTTACTGCCTTAAAAATACATCCGGCACTCTGCTCTATTTTGGTGCAGCGGGGCATTGACTCATTTGAAAAAGCCAGGGATTTTTTTCGTCCTCAGTTAAGCAGTTTAAATAGTCCGTGGTTAATGAAAGACATGGACAAAGCGGTGGATCGGTATACTGGCTGCGTTTGCCGAAGGCGAAAAAATATTAGTGTATGGCGATTACGATGTGGATGGCACAACAGCCGTTGCCTGCATGTACCAGTTTTTAAAAAAGAGGCATGATGAAGTTGATTTTTATATACCGCACCGCTACCGCGAAGGCTACGGTGTAAGCAAGGCTGGTATTGACTTTGCCAAGGAGGCCGGCTTTACATTAATTGTATCATTGGATTGTGGAATAAAATCGGTTGAGCTGATCCGTTATGCCAAAAGTATCGGTATCGATTTTATAATTTGCGACCATCATTTACCCGATGAAGAACTGCCACCGGCAGTGGCCATTTTAAACCCAAAACAGCGGGATTGTTATTATCCATATAAAGAATTGTGCGGTTGCGGCGTTGGCTTTAAATTAATATGTGCATTAGCCGAAAAATTACACCTGCCTCAAACCGAAGCTTTTGAATATTTAGATTTGGTAGCTACAGCCATTGCTGCCGATATTGTTTCTATGAGTGGCGAAAACCGGGTGCTGGCTTATTATGGATTAAAAAAAGCAAATGAAGCACCCAACTTCGGCATTAAAGCACTCTCTATCTTAAGCGGTCTGGTTAAAGAATTATACATTACTAACCTGGTGTTTATTATTGCCCCGCGGGTAAATGCCGCCGGCCGTATGGATGATGCCCGCAAAGCCGTTAACATGTTTGTGGCCGAAAGCCTGCCGCAGGCCATGAGTTGGGCCGAACAATTACACATAGATAACAGCAACCGCAAAGAAGCCGACACCAATATTACCGAAGAAGCATTAGCCTTGATTGCAGCCGATGAAGTATTGATAAACCGCAACAGTACGGTATTGTATCAATCGCATTGGCACAAAGGCGTTGTGGGCATTGTGGCTTCCCGCTTAATCGATCATTATTACCGGCCTACTATTGTGCTTACACAATCCGGCGATTATATTGCCGGCTCGGCCCGCAGCGTTGTAGGTTTTAATGTGTACGAAGCCATTCATCAATGCAAAGACTTATTAATGGGTTACGGCGGCCATTTTTATGCTGCCGGCATGACGCTTTCGGCCGATAATGTAGAAGCCTTTTGTTCTAAATTTGAAGAAGTGGTCAGTGCTTCCATCCACCCGGATTTATTGATACCCGAAATTGTGGTAGATGCCGAAATCCATTTTAACGATATCACACCATCTTTTTATGCCATTCTTGGCCAAATGGAACCTTACGGCCCCGATAACCTGCGGCCGCTTTTTGTAACCCGCCGCGTAAGGGATACCGGCTACAGTAAAATTGTAAAAGAAAAACACCTCAAATTTTCATTACGTCATGGCGGCATTTCTATGTCGGGGATTGGTTTTGGAATGGCTGATAAAATGCAGCTGCTATTAACCGGGCAGCCGGTAGATGTAGTGTATAAAATAGACGAGAACGAATGGAACGATCAAAAATCGTTACAACTAAAAGTGGTTGATATCCGGTTAAGTGAATAATATGCACCTAAAAAAAACATTAAAAAGATTTTACAGACATGACATTGACCCTTTAAAAGGGTATTTAACACACCCTTTTAAAGGTTGCCAAATCTAAAATCTAAAATCTAAAATTGTAATCCTACCTTTGCGCTCCAAAAATATTTTTTAACCAAACACACAGGGTAATGAACAATTACGAATTGATGGTGATTTTTACCCCCGTATTGAGCGACGAAGAATTTAAAAACGCTCAACGGAAGTTTACTACGATGGTTACCGAAGCCGGTGGCGAAATCGTTAGCGAAGCTCCCTGGGGACTAAAATCACTGGCGTACCCGATCCAGAAAAAAACTACAGGTTTGTACTGGGTTACGGAATTTATTGCGCCATCCGACTTCAATGAAAGGCTGAAAATTCAGCTTTTACGTGACGAGAGTGTTCTCCGTCACATGATTACGAAGCTCGACCGCTATGCAGTTGAGTACAACTACAAAAAAAGAAACGGCTTACCAACCGGTAACGAAAAAGCACAGGAGGTAACCAATGGCTAGACCAAATGAGATTAAATACCTGACGGCCATTAAGCAGGAAAAGCGCCCCAAAAAGTTTTGCCGCTTTAAAAAATATGGCATCCGCTACATTGATTATAAAGATGTAGAATTTTTGAAAAAGTTTTTGAACGAGCAAGGCAAGATGTTGCCCCGCCGTATTACCGGTAACTCCTTAAAGTACCAGCGCAAAGTAAGCGATGCCATTAAAAAGGCTCGTCAAATGTCGTTGTTGCCTTACGTAACCGATCTTTTAAAATAGAAACCTCACCCTAACCCTCTCCACCTCATCCGCCCTTCGGGCACCTTCTCCAAAAAGGAGAAGGAAAAAGGAAAAGAGTTTATAAAGTGGGAACAGTCCGGCCTCGGGCGGGATTGGGTAAAAACAAACAACAATGGATATTATTTTAATTCAGGATGTAGATAACCTGGGTGGTAAAAACGAGCTGGTAAAAGTTAGAAATGGCTATGCCCGCAATTTTTTAATTCCACAAGGTTTAGCGGTAGAAGCCAATCCATCCAACCGCAAACAATTAACCGAAAAGCTGAAAGTTGCCAAGAAAAAAGAAGATGTGATGCTGGCGCAAATTGCTTCGGTTATTGCTAAACTTCAGGAAGGACCAGTGAAAGTGGGTGCTAAAACCGGTACCAGCGGTAAAATTTTTGGTAGCGTTACACCGCTTCAAATTACCCGTGCCATCCGCGACCAAAAAGGTTACGACATTGACCGGAAAAAAATTACCATCACCGATGATGTAAAAGAATTGGGAACCTATAAAGCCGCCATCGACTTTGGCAACGGCCAACATGCCGATGTAGAGTTTGAAGTTGTAGCTGAATAACTCCAGTCTTAATTTTTTTTAAAAGTCCCTACAGTTTTGTATGGACTTTTTTTTTGAGAACTGCGTAGGCATTTTAATTTCTATTAAATAGAAACTGCAACAAAACTAATTGAATGATTTAGCGCCAAAAGCTAAAAAACGGCTGTAAACTGTAAAAAATTACCCTTTTTTAATTAAATATGAAATTTGAACCTAAAACCTTATTTTCGTAATGCTCTAGTGTTCTTTTCAGTATCAATTTCTTGAACGTGGTAAATGTTCATGGCGTATTGTTTGCTGTTGACACTTTTTTGTTTTTTTAAATTTTTCTCAAATGAACATTTACGTTGGAAATTTAAGTTGGAACCTGAAGGATCAGGATTTGACTGACCTCTTTACCCCTTACGGTGAAGTAGCCTCTGCAAAAATTGTATTAGACAAATTCACACAACGCAGCAAAGGGTTTGGCTTTGTAGAAATGCCAAACGACGAGCAGGCGCAGGCAGCCATTGCCCAATTAAACGGCAGCGAAGTGGATGGTCGTAACCTGGTTGTAAACGAATCGCGTCCGAAAGAAGAAGGTAGCGGCGGCGGTGCTGGCGGCTTCAAAAAAAGAAGTTTTGGCAGCGGCGGCGGTGGCGGCTTTAAGAAAGGCGGCAGCGGCGGTGGATACGGCGGTGGCGGTGGCAACCGTGGTGGCAGCGGCGGCGGTTATGGCGGTGGTGGCAACCGCGGCGGTAGCGGCGGCGGTGGCGGATACCGTGATAATTATTAATTTAAAATCTACCTCAATATTTTAAGAGTCTGGCTATTACGTCAGACTTTTTTTGTTGTAACCAGAGCTATTATTTTTGTTTGCAACCCACCAAATTTTTACTGCCTGTTACTTTACTAATTCAAAATAATTATTTTTAAAATCGCTGTACACACCATCCTGTTAAAACTATGCTGGTGTAATATCAATACCCTTCTAAAAGCCGCTCCTGCCCTACCTTTGCGGCTCTTAATGCAAGCACCAATACAACACAAAATAGGCAATCAAACAATGTGGTTATCTGCCCAACGCTGCCTTTTTTGGGAAGAAGAAAAAGCGTTGATACTTTCTGATTTACACCTTGGCAAAACGGGGCATTTTCGTAAAGCAGGTATCGCAGTGCCGCAATCGGTTTATAAAGAAGATTTGCAACGACTTTTAAACTTACAACTTCACTTTAAACCAGAACAATTAATTATTGTCGGCGATTTATTTCATTCGGTAGCTAATAAAGAACTCGAATTGTTTCAACGCTGGCGAGCCGATTTTGAACATCTAAATATCACCCTTGTAAAGGGTAACCATGATATCTTAAAACGGGATTGGTACACAGCCAGCAATATTGATGTAGTAGAAGAAACGCTTACTATAAACGGCTTTTCGTTTACGCATGATCGTTGCGATTCCAGCCCCGGCACCTACGCATTCTGCGGTCACCTCCATCCCGGTGTGGTGTTAAATGGCTTAGGCAAACAAACGCTTCGCTTCCCGTGTTTTTATTTTACACCCGATCATTGCATTTTACCGGCCTTTGGCAAATTCACTGGTTTGGCAAACATTCATCCTACCAAAAAAGACGTAGTGTATGCCATTGCCGACGATACCCTGGTGAAACTATAAACATGAAACAATTGCGTATTGCCTATCACCCAATCTATGCACATTCGTTACCCGAAGGGCATCGCTTTCCTATGTTAAAATACGAACTGATACCCGGCCAATTACGCTATGAAGGAATTATCAATTCCAACCATCTTTTTGCGCCGGAACCTTGTGCAGATGACGTTATTTTAAGAACCCACAGTGCTGAATACGTGGCTAAATTAAAGGAGCAAACTTTATCTGCACAAGAGCAGCGCCGCATTGGTTTTCCGCAGTCGCCCCAGCTAACTCGTAGAGAATGGATCATAACTCAGGGAACTATTGATTGCTGCCATTTTGCATTAGAAAACGGAGTGGCCTTGAATGTTGCCGGTGGTACGCATCATTCGTTTTTTGACCGTGGTGAAGGCTTTTGTTTATTGAATGATTTTGCGGTAGCCGCTAACTATTTATTGGCTAAAAAACTGGCAAAAAAAATATTGATTATTGATTTGGATGTACACCAGGGAAACGGCACCGCCAAACTGTTTGAAAACAATAAAAGCGTATTTACGTTCAGCATGCATGGGCGGCACAATTATCCTTTTAAAAAAGAGCAGAGCAATTTGGATATTGCATTGGAAGATGGCACGGACACACTAACTTATTTAGAAATTTTAAATAATGCACTGTCCCAATTATTAGAAAAATTCAAACCCGATTTTGCGTTTTATTTAGCAGGCGTCGACATTTTAGAAACCGACAAATATGGAAAATTAAAAGTTACGATAGAGGGTTGTAAACAGCGGGACATAGCCGTATTTACGGCACTAAAAAATAAAAAAATTCCTTGCGCTGTAGCTATGGGCGGCGGCTACTCGCCCCACATAAAAACCATTGTAGAGGCACATTGCTACACCTTTCGGCAGGCAAAAGAACTTTATAATTTAGATTGATTTTTGCGGCGCAGCTGGTTGTAATCTAAAAAATAAATAATGCGCAGCGATAATTCGTTGCCATGCGGCAGACTAAACGTACGGCCAAAATTGCGGGAATAATCGCCATATTTTATTCCGTCAATTCCATCTGTGTGATTGCTTCCTAAAAAGTTTTTCCAACCGGCAATGATGCGGCTTCCATATCTAAAATCCCATGTAAAAAAAGCATCAATATTAAACAGGTTAAAGTTTTGGTCCTGACCTTCAATAAAATCTCTTTTTATATGGTTGCCTTTATCGTTTACATTATAAAAACTTAATAATTGAACCTTGCTCCAGTAATGCCGTGCCCGTACCGAAAGATTCATGCGGGAAGTAAAATTATATATGCCCGATACCAGTGTGGTTATATCTTTATAATCGCGGTAACCCACAATTGGTGCCCGATTTGCCTCTCTTAAAAACGTCCAGCCCACCTGCAATTTATCGTGCTGCCTTTCAAAATTGGTTTCGGCTGTAAACTTGTTGCTAAAACGGTAACGTATTCCTGATTGCAACTTATAGTATTCGCTGTTTTTAAAAGCGCCGTTAGCAAACGCTGCTTCGTAACTTACATACAAGCGTTTTCGGCTATCCGAACTGCCTTGTGTTTCTATAAAATAAAACCAAGGTTTTTTTACTTTATATCCTTTGGTTTGCAATTCAAAAAAATCGGTTTGCCAAACAGGCTGGCCACCTATACTTGAAGGTCAGGACCAAAAGTTTTTAAACCACCAAAAAGCGGTTCCTTGCAGCTCTATTTGCGAAAAAAGGTAAGGTTTAAACAAGTACTGGGTAAATACACTAAAGTTATAATTGTAAGTAATGAAATTTTTGATTGGCTGTAATTGATTGTAACTAAAACTACCGGAATAAGCTACTTCATTAGGTGCTTGTATATAGCCCAAATCATTTGGATCGTATGTATCAGATTCTAGGTTTACCTGTACATTATACCTTATTTTTCCACCCACCTTTGCAAACCGTAAGCGGGACGCAAAGCCATCATAGGGGTTTAAAAAACGGCGTCCATTTATGGTTGTCGTATCGTCGTTAAAATAATAAGAACTGCGGTAGGGCCGGTAGCCAAATGTTTTGCTGTAGCGTGCCGTACCGGTTAGTGCATAGGTACTTTTTTTATTATACAAAGCCCAATCCAGCGCCGATACATTGGCATCTGGCGCTGCACCGCTGCGCACCACATTGGTATTGGTAAATGTAACAGATGTTCGGCCCTCGAAAGCCTGGTCTAACACCAAAATTGTGTAATTGGTAAGTGGTTCTGTTCGTACAGAAGAATCAAACCCCGACGCTCTTTGGTGCAGTTGTGCATACATGGGTGCGGTAACAGCGTTAAAAACACCAATGCCCAATTTTTTTTCAGTACGCCCCGAAAATTTTAATGCGTTGTATAATTTAGTTACCGGCGGATTTTTTAAAATCCGATAGGGAGATGCTGTATCGCCATAACTACCCTCAATGTTGTTGTAACCTGTCGGCGGGGCGCCAATGCGCCGCGAATAAAACAACGCAGATTTATTAAAAAGTTCAGTGCCCTCTGTAAAAAAAGAACGGTTCTCCTGAAATTGTTGCTCAAACGGAGTTAAGTTATTTACCACGTTATCCGAAATCACCTGGCCAAAATCCGGAATCAACGTAGCATCTAATGTAAAGCTTTCATTAATGCCATATTTTACATCGGCGCCGCCGCTGCCAAAAACTTCTGTGCTTTTAGGGCTGCCCGGAGGGTTAAACCGTATGCCACCCGATAGGTAAGGCGCAAAACTTAAGCGCAGCGGAGGCTGTATATTTTTTAGATTGGCGTACTTTCCAAATTGGTTTACAAAGCCTGCCACCTTTGGATCTACGGGGTTCCAGTAGGCGGATTCGTTGGTACGCCTAGTAAACCGTAAAAATTGCAATCCCCAGGTTTGAACTTCTTTTTTCGAAAACCGGAGTGAGATGTAAGGAATGCGCATTTCAACCACCCAGCCATCGGGCCGTTGCTCTACTTTGCTTTGCCATACGGCATCCCAGCTTTTATCGGCTTCGTCCAAACTGCTGCCGGCAAGCTTTGCATCGGTTTGTACATCGGCGGCAGTTACTAAAAATTGAAATCCGTTTTGCTGGTCGTTATACGTATCAAAAAAAACAGAAAAATAATCAATGTCTTTTCGTTCTTCATCATCCCGGGCCGTTAGCTGGCGCCGCACCAGTTTTGGATCGTCGTACAAATAAGCACTTACATAAACAGCATTATCATCGTATAAAATCCGGACTTCTGTTTTTTCGTTTGCCGGTAAACCAAATGTGGGAAAGCTTTGAACAAAGTTGGTAATGGCGGGAGTTGCCTGCCAGGCTGCATCAGACAGCGAACCATCTATTTTAGGAGTGAGCGATGCTTTTACTGCTTCAATACTTTTAACCTGCGCCTGCACAGCGTAAAAAATATTAAAAAAGAAAAACAAAAAAACAAGCCTTTTCACAAATAAGCAGTTTGGCACACCGTAAATATAAAGGACGGCTTTCAAATAAAGAAAACCGTCCTTAAGTATTAATCCTTATGAAAAGGTTAATTCATTTTCTTTTTTAACACGGTTACCTGTTGCTGCAGGTTATTCACCATCGAAGCCAGTTGACCTACATCCCATCGCTGCTGCGTATTAGCTTTTGCAATAATCATTTGTGCCTGCCACACTTCTACAATATCTTCAGCAGCTACAGTGTAAGGCTGGTAAGCCGGATTGTCGCTTACAAAAGTAAATTTGTTTTTTTGCCGGTTGTTTTTCATTACCCTTTTATACACAATCCCTTCGGTTTTAGAAACCACTACATACGTATTACTGGTTTTTAAATTTTCCAAATTTTCTACTTTTTCACCAACCACTACCGAGCCGCTTGGTGTAGGCATCATCGAATCTCCTACTATTTCAAAAGCCCGGTAATCGCCACCAGCCAGCATGGGTAAAGTAAAGGTGTTCAGTTCATCAATAAATTCCGGATCGGCAAAGCCTGCCAAATAACCTGCCGCCGCTTTTATCGGCACAAACGGAATATCGCCGCGGCCCGCCGCCAGCTTTTGTGCCCTGCGTTTGGAAATGTAACTTCCCTTTCCTTCGCTTAAATCTTTCCGTAGCAAATCATCCAAGGACAGTTTAAACATATCGGCAACTACTTCTAATTACTTCCAGCCGCGGATCGGCCCGTTCTTCTTCGTAAGCACCTAAAAGAGATCGTTTAATTCTGAGTTTGTTGGCAAATTCCTCCTGTGTCCAGCCTCGCAGTTTTCGCAGGTATTTTAAATTTTTATTGGCCAATGACATATCGCTAATATATTTAGCCCGAAAATACTAATATTTTTAGATACATAAATACCTCTTTTTTGCAATCCTTAAAAATTGCAGCTATTTTGCAGCCAACACAAATAACATACGAATGGCTGTAAAAAATGAGCCGGTAATTTTAGTAGTAAACGATGATGGGGTAACGGCACCTGGCATTCATAATTTGGTAGAAGCAGTTAGAGGATTAGGTAAAATTGTAGTGGTAGCACCCGATAAACCACAATCGGGAATGGGACATGCCATTACCATAGGCGTTCCGTTGCGGTTGCATAAAGTAGCGCTATTTGGGCCCGATGTAGAGGCCTACCAATGCACCGGCACGCCAGTAGATTGTGTAAAACTGGCGGTAGATAAAGTGCTGCACAGCAAACCCGATATTTGCATCAGCGGTATCAATCACGGCGCTAATCATAGTATTAATGTTATTTACTCCGGCACCATGTCGGCGGCTGTAGAAGCGGCTATAGAAAGCATTACAGCGGTTGGTTTTTCGTTGCTGGATTATAGTCTGGAAGCCGACTTTACGGCAGCCCGCAAGTATGCCCGGATGATTGTAGAACAACTGTTGCAAACACCACCACCCAAGCATACGGTTTTAAATGTAAACATACCTATTGGTACTCCCGAAGATATTAAGGGCCTAAAAATCTGCCGTCAGGCGTATGCCAAGTATGAAGAAGATTTTTTAGAACGTACCGATCCGCATGGACGTAAATATTACTGGCTTACCGGTGAGTTTGTTAATTTTGATGAAGGCACCGATACCGATGTGTGGGCATTGGCTAATAAATATGTTAGCGTAGTACCCGTACAGTTTGACCTGACGCATTATAAACAAAAAGAAGAACTCGAAAAAACCTGGCACATTGTTTCTTAAAAAAGATAATTTCAAACTTGGATTATTGCTGGCCGTACTTGCTCCAATAGTGGTATTTATTGGCCTGTATTTTTTGCGGTTTAATTTTTACACCTTTTCCGAATTTGTAACGGTAGTGAAAAACGAAAACCGATTGATTACTTTTTTTGGTACCTGGTGCATGATTGCTAACATTGCGCTGTTCACCATCTACATTAACACCGGACGGTTTCAAACAGCTAAAGGCATTTTTGCAGTAACGCTGGTATATGGGGTTTTAATTTTGCTTTTAAAAGTGCTGAATTGATTGTCAGAACCCCGTAGAAACACGCTTCAATACGTGTTCTTTAAAAGCATTTATCTATTATTTGAACACGCCTGGAGGCATGTTCCTACAGTGTATTCTTATCTTTATCCCTGCATGAAATATTACATTATTGCCGGCGAAGCATCGGGAGATTTACACGGCAGCAACCTGATGAAGGAATTAAAAAAACTGGATCACACTGCAAATATGCGGTGCTGGGGCGGCGATTTAATGGAAGCCGCTGGTGGTACGCTGGTAAAGCATTATAAAGAGCTGGCTTTTATGGGTTTTATAGAAGTGATCCAAAATTTAAAAACCATACTTTCCAATTTAAAATTTTGCAAACAGGACGTAGCTGCCTTTGCTCCCGATGTTTTGATTTTAATAGATTACCCCGGCTTTAATTTACGCATTGCCAAATGGGCCAAACAACACCATTTTAAAATCGTTTATTATATTTCGCCGCAGGTGTGGGCCTGGAAAGAAAGCCGGGTAAAACTAATCCGGAACGTAGTAGATAAAATGCTGGTGATTCTTCCATTTGAAAAAGAATTTTACCAAACCAAATGGGATTATAAAGTGGCATACGTTGGGCATCCGCTGGTACAAGTAGTACAGGAATTTTTAAACCAGCATGCAACACCCCTTTTAAAGGCAGAAAAGCCTATTATTGCCCTATTGCCCGGAAGCAGAAAACAAGAGGTAGCAGCAAAATTGCCCATCATGTTGGAGGCTTCCAAAGCCTTTCCCCAGCACCAGTTTGTTATTGCAAAAGCCACCTCTTTAGACGACGATTTTTACAACCATTTCACTCAAAATTATCCAGCGGTAAAAACAGTTAAAAACGCCACCTACGGATTGCTGGCAGGAGCAACTGCGGCGTTAGTTACGTCGGGCACGGCTACCTTAGAAACGGCGCTTTTTGGTGTACCGCAGGTGGTTTGTTATAAAGGTTCTCCGGTGTCTTACTTTATTGCAAAACGCCTCATCAGTATTAAATACATTTCGCTGGTTAACCTGATTATGGATCGGCCGGTAGTTACCGAATTAATTCAGCAGGCATTGACAGTTGAAACGGTGATCAGCGAACTGCAACTGCTTTTATTCGATCAAAATAAAATCAAGCAGGTTAAAAACGATTATGCTGAATTAAAAAACCTGTTGCAGCAAGGCGGCAACGCTTCGGAAACCGGAGCCAAAATTATTTATCAGTTTTTGCGGCCTACTTCTTTACCACCAATTTCACAACAAGTATAATTAATGCGAGTAAAAACAATAAAATACTAAGCCGGTTGATGCCGTGCATGTAAGCCACCCACTGTGATTTCGGCCGGTCCGGGTCTGGCTTTCGGAGGTATAAATACTCTGCCAATTGTTTTAAAATGCTCATAAAAAAACTGTATCTTAAAGATACAGTTAAGCGCAAGCATTTGTTCAATATTCAAATGTATTTAAGGTGCCGGCGTACGGCGCAAATCGGCTACTTTTTTAGAGGTGCCCCGAACATTAAAACACTCCGGCGATAACATGTTAGGCGGAATGCGCTGACCGGCTTTTCGTTTACGCTGTGCTACGCTTACTTTAAGTGGATTTGAAACCATTGGCGGCATTGCCGATTCAAATTGAAGAAACAGTTTTTCGATAAAGGTTTTCATGTGTTAGATATTTGGTTATTGGACTGATTGAATAGAAAAAAGTTAGCGTAAAAAAATTGAAAATAAAATTTTCACTGAATTTTTTAAAACGGCTTCTTCTTAAATACAAATTAGGTACAAAACTTTGAGTTTGCAAATGAAATATAAAAATTGAGTATTACCACTTATACCTTATGGGATAATTCCAAATGTATCATCCTCCATCTTTTTTAATTGTTCTGCCAGCAATTCCGCCGGTGTTTTTAAACTATTGTACCGCAGCTTTAACGACAAGGCGTACCCATCCAAATCGGGAAATAAACTTGCCCGGTGCAGATTCATTTTTTGTAAATCCCGCAGCACATGTTTTTGCAATTCCACCGGCATTTCTATTTTTATAACGGCTTTAGATATTTCTTCGCCTAAAAACCGGAGCTGCTGCATAAACGGTTCGTACGAATTACCGGTACTTACAAAAATCGACTGCTGCAAAGAGTACCGTCGGTTCATACGAAACGGCTCTACCGGAAAAATTAAACTATAGCTGTTTTCGTAAAATATTTTTTGAAATATTTCTTCGGTTATGCGGTTGCCATTTTGTTGAAACTCATCGCCAAAAACCTGGCTTAATGCAGCAAGGGCTTTGCTCCGCAGAAAAGAAATGTTTACGGCCCAAATAGAAATATGACGCCCAGCCCGTGTGCTGCATTGCTCAAACGCAAAATACGATGCTATAAACGGCGACCTTGAAAAATCGAGCAGCCTTGTGGGTGCACCGTGGTGTTGCATCAGCGCCAGCCACTCTATGAGGTGTTCCGGTGTTTCATCTTTACTCAAATAATTACGGGCTCCTCTTTGAAACTCCGATAAAAAATCAACTTCTATGGTTTTGTGCAGGTGTACAAAATCGGTTCGTTCAATTGCATTTTCAAGGCCCCAAATAGCATTTCCCTGCCCTCTGAAAACCCAATTTTCCGACAAGTCATCTACAAATTTTTTGTATTCGTTCCAGGCAGCAAAGCGCAGCGTTGTAAAACTGGTTTCCATTAATTATAACTTATAAAATTTTACGCCAGCTTTATAAAATTGTTGTTTTAATTTAAGTATTGAAGAGCTCGTTTGCAGCTAATAATTGAAAGATGATAGCTGATATTAAAATTGAAACAACCCGGTCATTTTTTTGGTTAACGAAACAGGTTTGGAAAAGTTGAGTGCTTTTTCCATTTTGTAACTATATTTAAGCATATTAAATTTTATGAAAAAAATATTTTTTGCAGCGATGCTTTTCTCTTTTGCCGCTTGTAATAATGATGGCAGTTCTTCTTCATCGGAAGATACAACGGTAACCAATGTTTCGGGGGTGGAAAATGTAAATGGCAATATCCCCGATACCAGCAATGCAATGACGGTTGACGGCAGTTCTCAGGCAAGCGATAAGCAGGCAGATTCTACCCAAAAACAATAAAATACATAAGGCTCTGTACGGCAACAAAAGCAGCTTTGCAGAAAGGTGTTTAAAAACAAAAAAGGTTTTACTTTTTACAGTAAAACCTTTTTTGCTTTTAAAATGAAACCGCTTTTTAAGCAGCCCTTTTAAATGGTACTTTAAGCAGTGATTTTCATTTTTTGCATGTGTGCTGCACCATCTTGTGCTGCTTTTAAAGGTGTGGTACCTTCGTAACGTTCCTGCTCTACAATAAAATATTCCAGACCTTGTTTTTTACCGGCACTTAAAATTTCAGCATAATTAATGCTGCCTTGTCCAAGTGTAGTAGAAACATTTGTTTCGGTAAGGGGTACGTTTTTGGTGCGGTCTTTTACATGCGCCAGCTTAAACCGGTTGGGGTATTTTTGCATCCAGGCAACAGGGTCTTGCCCGGCAGTAACTACCCAATAAATATCCATTTGATAGTCCACCAAAGCTTTGTCGGTGGCAGCCATCATTACATCTTGCGGCAATGCGCCATTCAAGGGCTTAAACGAATAATCGTGATTGTGATAGGCAAAACGCAACCCATTTTTACGACAAATTTCGCCGCAGGCATTAAACTTTGCAGCAGCTGCTTTGTAATCGTCCATCGATTTTTGCGGCCCTAAATAAGGGCAAATTAAATAGCGCATTCCAATGGCTGCTGCTTCTGCTGCTTTGCGTTCAAAGTTGTTATTCATATCGGTATGGCTCGATACGATCCTCATTCCAAGGCTATCCATATAGCTTTTGAACTCCGTGTTTTTCATGCCCCAAAACATGCCTAACTTATCGTGCTCATAACTTTCTATTTGCTTGTAACCAAACCCCGCCAATTGTTTTAAAACACCTTTCGGATCTTTCGGCATATCGTCCCGAAGGGTATATAGTTGTATACCAAAATCATTATTACCGCCAGTCAATTTATTGGCGCCGGTACAACCCACCAATTTACTGGCTACTGAAGTAAGCACTAATCCCGAAGCGATAGCAGTGCCTGTTTTTAAAAAATCTCTTCTTTTATATGTCATGCTGGTAAATTTTTATGCGAATGCTTTATCGCCTTTTTTGTATGGAATGCAGCCTTCGTAACGTCCCGGAACCGGAGTATAACGACGGGCTTGTTTTGTACCAATTTCTGATGTAAAGTACCCCAGCAAGGTTAACTCTTTCATCATGCGGAAGTAGTGTGCAGGGTCACCGTCTTTTTTAACCTTCATGGCTTCTTTTTGTTCCCTATCCAGCTCTACCAGCAGTTGATGCCGTTGTGTGGCATCCAATTTCATAAAGTCGGCATCAAATTTTTTATTGGCAAAATCATTTAGCTTGCCCATGCCTTCTTTAAATACTTTTTGGTCTTTTTCTGTGTAGCAGTCGTTTACCTGAACCGTCATAAACTGACCTACATTAGCGGCTTTGGCGCCGGGTGTGGCGGTAGCAGGTAAAATGGTTTCGCCTACTTCATTTAAAAAAGCTATGTCGCCGGCATCAAAAGAGGCTTTGTCTTTGGTGTCGGATTTGCAGCCGGTTAAAAATGAATTGGCACCCACAAGCGTACCTCCTAAAAGCAGGGAAATATATTGAACGGCTTCTCTTCTTTGCATGATTGAGATTTTGTTTTTTAAAAAAGATGACAGGTGGTAGTTGGCGGATGTTAGTTGACAGATGACAGACTTTAAATTACACCACCTCTACCATACTCTTTTTTAATTTTTAATTATTAATTATTAATTTCTAATTATACAAGCTCTTACAAATTCAAACTGTATCCATCCCGGTACTGACGTTTTACAAATTGGTTCACCTCATCGAAATTGGTAACTCTCATGGCTGCATTATCCCACAATAATTTTACATTCCGTCCGGGATAATCAAAACCACTACCGGTTGTTCTTGCCTTGCGAATATCGTTGCCACGTATAGCTAAATTTGCCATCAGCAAGGCTTCGGTAAGTGGTCCGGCAATTTCAAATGGCGAGCTTACTTCGCTGCCCCCCTTGCCTTTTATACAAGCCTCTACCCACTGCGCATAATGGCCTTCAGCCCCATCCGGCACACGGGCAAATTTTTGGGCTACTTTTACTTCTTCATTTCGGGAAAGTGGCAGCAGGCGTGGGTTTGCGCCGTACGTACTGCACATCATTTTTCCTTTGGTACCAATAAATAAGGTACCATTTCCACCATCGCCAAACAGTTCATTAGCGCCTAATTCATCGGGGCGGTCAGGTTGTATGCCACCATCCATCCAATGCACTTCCACATCCCCTTTTGTTTTATTTGTTCGTGGAAACGTAAGCGTAACATGGCTGGAAGGCGGAGCACTTTCGGGAAAATAACCCCGTTTAAATTCATCTACATATACACTGCCTACGCTAGCCTGCACATCTTTTGCGTATTGCAGGTTCAACACCCTGAAAGCTGGCTCCAGCAAATGACACCCCATATCGCCAAGGGCCCCGGTGCCATAATCCCACCAGCCACGCCAGTTGAACGGCACTACTCTGTTTACATATTCTTTATACGGTGCGGTGCCTAGCCAAAGGTCCCAATCCAACTCTTTTGGTACCGGTGCTTTCGCCACTGACCATTCAATTCCTTGGGGCCATACGGGCCGGTCGGTCCAGGAATAAACAGTATGCACATGACCGATCTTTTTAGCGTCGTACCACTCCATTAATTGCCGGACGCCATCGCCGGAAGCCCCCTGATTACCCATTTGCGTAACCACATTGTATTTTTTTGCGGCTTCAGTTAGCACACGGGCCTCGTAAATATCATGCGTTAAGGGTTTTTGCACATACACATGTTTGCCCAATTGCATCGCAGCCAAGGTTTGCACGGCATGGTTATGATCGGGTGTTGAAACAGAAACGGCATCGAAATTTTTTGCTTCTTTATCAAACAGTTGCCGCCAATCTTTATAATACTTCGCCTTTGGAAAAGCTTTGATGGAGTTAGCAGCACGACGATCATCTACATCACATAAAAAAGCAATATCGGCTTTGCCCGATTTATAAAATGAGGCAATGTCGCTTTGGCCTTTGCCGCCTACACCAATACCTGCAATTAACAACCGATCGCTGGGCGCCACAAAACCTTTTCCACCTAATACATGGCGCGGCAAAATCATAAAGCCGGCCGCTACAATAGCCGAATTTTTTATAAAATTTCTGCGGCCGGAGTCAGGAATCTTTTTCAAGTTATCTGACATAATTGTTTTTTTTACAGGTTTCCTTTTTTTAATTCGCTTACCGCAAAATCGCAAGCCCTGGCGGTTAAAGCCATATAGGTTAGTGATGGGTTTTGGCAGGCCGCCGAAGTCATAGCGGCGCCATCGGTTACAAAAACATTTTTTGCATCCCACACCTGGTTGTTGCCATTTAAAACCGATGTTTTTGGATCACGTCCCATGCGGGCCGTGCCCATTTCGTGGATGCCCATGCCCGGAAAATATTCGTTGTCGTATGTATTTACATTTTTAATACCGGCGGCTTCCAGCATTTCTTTAGCATCCCCAATCATATCTACCCGCATCTTTCTTTCATTGTCTTTTATTTCGCAATCAATGGCCAATACCGGCAAGCCCCACTTATCCCGTTTATCTTTATCCAGCGAAATTTTATTTTCGTGATACGGCAACATTTCGCCAAACGCTGTAATGCCAATATTCCATTCGCCGGGTTCGCTGAGAGCATCTTTAAATTCGCCACCAATATTCATTTCTGCTATATCACGCCCCCAGCCTTCTCTTGAGGCACTGCCCTGGTAGCCAAAGCCACGGATGTAATCCCGTTTTTCACCGTTTAAATTTCTATATCTGGGGATGTAAACGCCATTTGCCCGCTTGCCAAAATAGTATTTATCATCGTAACCTTCGGCCTTGCCCGAAGCACCGCAACGAAAATGATGGTCCATTAAGTTATGACCAAGCTGACCACTGCTGCTGCCTAAACCTCCTTCCCACACATCTGTTGCCGAGTTCATTAAAATCCAGGTAGAGTTTAAAGCAGATGCGTTTACAAAAACAATTTTAGAAAAATAATCATACGTTTTATTAGTTTCCGCATCCAAAATGCGAACGCCTTTTGCCTTTTTAGTGTCTTTATCGTATATAATTTCTTTTACAATTGAAAAGGGCCGCAAAGTTAAATTACCGGTTTTCTGGGCAGCCGGCAAGGTAGAAGATTGCGTACTGAAATAAGCTCCAAACGGACAACCCAACCAGCATTTGTTTCGATACTGACAGTTGGTTCTGCCTTCAAGTGGTTGTGTAATGTTTGCTGTACGCCCAATAATCATGTGGCGTTGGCCTTTGTAATGCTCCTGTAAGCGTTTGGCTACATCTTTCTCCACACAGTTTAATTCCATTGGTGGTTGAAAATTGCCGTTTGGCAGGTGCGGAATATTTTCCATGGAGCCACTAATGCCTGCAAAGCCTTCTACATAATGGTACCATTTTTCCAAATCCTTATACCGGATGGGCCAGTCAACTGCAATACCGTCTTTTGCATTGGCTTCAAAATCAATATCAGCCAGGCGGTAACTTTGGCGGCCCCACATTAGGGAACGACCGCCTACATGATACCCCCGGAACCAGTCAAACCGTTTTGTTTCTGTATACGGCGACTCTTTATCTTTTACCCAAAAATCAAGGTTCATTTCATTTAAAGGATAGTCCCTTTTTAATACCGGGTAATCGTTTATCATTTGTTGGGTACGCAAGCCACGGTGCGGAAAATCGTATGTTTCTTTGTTAGCGTTTACATAGTCTTTTATATGTTCTATGTCCCGCCCTCTTTCCAGCATTAAAACTTTCAATCCTTTTTCGGTGAGTTCTTTTGCAGCCCAGCCGCCACTAATTCCAGAGCCCACTACAATTGCGTCGTACGTATTATCGGCCATATTTTAAATTTCTGGTTTTATACTTTTAATTAATTAAACAGAGCAGATGCTGATGGCCTTTTTAAGGGCTGCTATTTTAGATTTTTTTGTGTTGCCGGTTGGGATAAATTCCTGCGCTACATACCCTTTGTAACCGGTGGCAACAATGGCTTTCATAATAGCCGGATAAAACAATTCCTGCGTTTCATCTATCTCGTGGCGGCCCGGTACACCTGCCGTATGATAATGCCCAAAATAGGTATGGCCGTTTTGGATAGTGCGGATTATATCACCTTCACTTATTTGCATGTGATAAATATCGTACAGCAATTTAAAATTCGGCGAGCCCAAACGCTTGCACAACTCAATGCCCCAGGTGGTGTTGTCGCACATGTAATCTTTATGATCTATTTTAGAATTAAACAATTCCATTTGCAAAATCACGTTTTGTTTTTCTGCTAATGCTACCAACGGCTTTAATCCTACTACGCAGTTTTTTAATCCGGTTTCATCGTCCATTCCTTTTTTATTGCCGCTAAAACAAATGAGGTTTTTATAGCCCGCTTTTGCCACCAGGTTAATATGCTCGGTGTAATTTTTTTGTAAAAGGGAATGATACTGTTTGTCGTTAAAACCTTCCGTCAGGCTTATTTCGGCGCCATTGCACATTGATGAATCAATGCCGTGCTTTTTTAAAATGTGCCATTCTTTCGGTCCCACTAAATCAATAGCAGCAAAACCTAAACTTTTTACAGTAAGGCACAATTCGTCCAACGACAACTCGTTGTACGTCCAGCGGCAAACCGAATGATTGATCTTGCTTTTTTTGGCTCCTATTTCTTCCAATGCAATGTTCCCTAATGATAAGGCAGGCGCCGCCACGATAGCCGATCCGCCTACAAGTATATTTTTTAAAATGGTACGTCTTGTTTGTTTCATAGTGTGTAATCTTAACTCACCGGGCTGGTAGCCAAACCAATTTCTGCTTCACTTTCTGATATAGCTTTGTTGGTATTGTTTTTAAAAAACAGGGCAAAAAGGCAGAGCACCAAAAACGCAATGCCTGCCGGTATCAGCCAAATCATTTTATAATCAAAACCACCGCCTTCTATCTTGTACGCATCGGTAATTTTTCCGGCAATGGCGAAACCAATCAGCATTCCAATGCCATACGTAGCCAGTGTTATCAAGCCTTGTGCAGCGCTTTTATATTTTTCACCAGCTCTGGAGTTGGTGTAAATCTGTCCCGACACAAAAAAGAAATCGTAGCAAATGCCATGCAGCGCAATACCTAAAATCAGCATGAAACTTAAGCTACCTGCATCGCCAAAGGCAAAAAGCACATACCGCAGGGCCCAGGCCAGCATACCCACCAAAATGGTATTTTTAAAACCAAAACGGGTAAAGAAAACCGGCAGCAGGAGCAGGAACAGCACTTCGGATATTTGCCCGATGGTCATTTTACCGGTAGGGTTTTCCATACCAATGTTTGATAAAAACGGATGTGTATTTTGATAATAAAAAGCCAGCGGAATACAAATTAAAATGGAAGCTATAAAGAACACCGCAAAGTTTTTATCCTTTAAAAGCTTCAACGCATCGAGCCCTAAAATTTGATTGATGTTTACTTTTTCGCCGCGGCCTTTTGGCGGTGTTTTTGGCAAGGTAAAACTAAATAATCCCAAGGCGAGGGAAGCAATGCCCGACATTAAAAACGTATTGCGTAACAACCCATCACGGGTGTTTTCGGCACTGTCCCAATGAAATAAAAACGAAATTAATAAACCGGCTACAATCCAGCCAATGGTACCCCAAACCCGTATGCCCGAGAAATCTTTTTCCGGATTTTTCATTTGATTGAACGAAACCGAATTTACTAACGCCAGTGTAGGCATGTATAAAATCATGTATAATAAAACATACGGATAAAAAACCGACATATTATCGGCAGTATACATTTGATACATAAGCACCGCACCAATGATATGTAGTGCTCCTAATATTTTTTCGGCATTTATATAACGGTCGGCAATTAAACCAATTATAAAAGGCGCAATAATAGCACCCCACGATTGGGTAGAAAAAACAGCGGCACTCTCGCTGCCATCTGCTTTAAGGTTGGCCGTTAAAAACGTACCGAGTGTTACAAACCACCCACCCCAAATAAAAAATTCTAAAAACATCATTACAGAAAGTTGAATCCGGGTGGCTGATCGCATAGCAGAAATCGTTATTTAGTTTATAAAGAAAAAACATTTTTTAAACAGCTCATTATTTAGCAGGAAACAACGGGCCGTTTTAATTGATCTAAGCGTAGCACTAAATGTACTATTTTTCAGTTTACAAAAAAATCATTTCCTTTATTTTGAGGTGCTTATAA
>Ga0181469_100201_pt1 | contig 20691 bp, 18 predicted proteins | sample InSIn2SAF170_2_FD_119081 | JGI IMG/M metagenome (GOLD analysis project Ga0181469, IMG submission 119081) | Clean room microbial communities from NASA Spacecraft Assembly Facility at Jet Propulsion Laboratory, Pasadena, California, USA -... ... | reverse complement strand
CTCTACCCGAGCTTTGGTGTGCGTCTTTGACCTATATGTTACTATCCATTCTAATTTGGGTGGCAACCAGCCGAAGCAGATACTCTTCGAAAGAAGCACGACGGTAGACTATCCTACTATCGTTACGACATATCACAGTCCAAGAACGTGATGCCTTTCTTTGAACTAACCATGCAGGGTGCACGATACCCCCTTCGAGGATTTGTGGCCTGCGCTGGAGTATCAGATGGAGGTGCTTCTGTCGACTTTGACATGGATCGTGTTCAGAGATTGCTGGACGTTAATGTGGCGGGAACTTTCGCCTGCGCAACAGCCGCTGCGAAGATCATGCACAAGAATGATTTCTCTTGTAGCATGGTTCTCATCGCGAGTATGTCTGGTCACGTCAGCAATAAGGTATGATCAATGTCAATTCGTGAGGATACATTATGTTGATAGTTATGAAGGGTGTTGATACCGCAGCGTACAATGCTTCGAAAGCTGCAGTTCTTCAGCTTACTAGGTCTTTTGCAGCTGAATGGGGCAGTCGACCTTCAAGTCCTTTGATCAGAGTGAATTCCATCAGTCCTGGCTATATCAGAACACGAATGACAGCAGAAACACTTGCGGAACCAGGAATGGAAAAACTCTGGGAAGAAGACAACATGCTTAACCGCTTATCATATGCAGATGAATATCGAGGTCCTATCATGTTTCTGTTATCAGATGCTAGCAGCTTCGTCACAGGTGCTGATATCAAGGTACGTTGGCTCATGAACTTGTACGGTAGCAGGGAAGTTCACGCTTACAATCTATAGGTTGACGGAGGACATACAGCTTGGTGACCCTTACAAGCAAATCACAACCAAACGGATCAACGACGAGCAACCAGGTTTATGAAAAGCAATGTATTATCACGCAGCCAATACCCAATACCACTACTAACTGAAAGCAAAAACCTGAGGACATCTCACTTCCCAAAAACATATGGGTGTGCCGTCTAGACGGCACCCTCAAATTCACTCTTGAATCCCCGGACCTGTCTTGCAGTCAAACCGCGTTTGCGATCTCCACAAAAAAATGCTAGCCACGATATTGATGGCTGACATAAGGATAGTCATAATGCCAGCTGCCAGGACCATTCGATAGAAATCTCCACCAAGATGTGCCATATCTGTTTTCTCCTTCGTCAACCAACTTAGCACATCAACTCCAACGAATAGCAATGCCAATGAAAGTGTGAGAAAGCCAGATGTATGGCTGAACAATGGCCAGTTCCTAGCGAAGTACGACCAGAGAAGCCGGGGAGTCTCGGTGAGGAGAAGGAAGAGACAGATGAGAATGACGAGAACCTTTTCAGCCGCATCGAATAGGTTGAATGTTGATGTGTGAAGGTCGGAAGTCTTGACCATCAGAGCTCCTGCTGCTAGCATGCATGCTAGAAGAGAGATAATGTTGAGAGCTCGGATGACATTGAGGATAATGTATCCAACCTTGGAGTTACCCATGATGAGTTTGGTGATCAGAAATCACATACACCTGAACTTAGCAGCTTGCTATGATATGCAATAGATTATGGTTTGTTGGTCGATAGATTGTTCAAACGATCGTCCTAGATCGGTATTGCGGTGATGGGGGTTCGATTGCTTGCTGGTTTTCAAATTTGTATTGTTATGAGAAGAAGGAAATCATTCGGCTGACAGCACATCCAGACTTTATCTTTCAAGATCGGCTGTACCATAACCGAGTGTCAAAGACCATCACCAAGAAAGATACGTATCTCAAAATAGGAATGCATAATACAGGAATCGTTATCATTCTTTTGTCACCCCTTTGATAACCGGCCGCTTTGTCTTCGAGATCGGGGGACCTGGACTCGTCACACCGAGTATTAGGGTATTGTTCACAAAGATGGTCGCTTTGATCTTGACTTGGCGTGATGCTGGTTTTCTTTGTGTTAACTTCGAAAAATCCCGAGTGTGTATTGATAATAGGTACCGTTGAACCGAAACATCGATACATCGATACTGAGCTCAAACGTTTCACCTTGTTTAGGTATTGCAATTAACAATGATGCCCATTATCAGTTTCGATCAAAGCAGAAGGTCTCTTCTTTATCATGACGAAGATCCAAATATACCCATCTATACATCAACCTAGCTGTACTCGACTGCTCGATTTCCGGTTCTTTTCATCAACAATAACAACGAACACATCAGTGTCTGGAATACTGTTGGTCAGTCAGTCATACGTCCCCCAAGAAGGTACAGGTAGCTTTCGACCCACCGACACCCAACCATGCTGCATACTAATACACAAGCAAACGGAGCTGGAGCTGGTCTCCCACAAACCCCGGCCGATCGCTTTCGACGACGTTTTGATGACGGTGTTGACCCTCTGGAAGGCCCGCGTGGTATCATCGGTTCCCAAAATCACCATCCCAGCAGACTGGAGCTAGGTAATATCTACCATTCTGTTCAGACACCATATGAACACCCTACGAACACGAATGGAGATGGACGTCATTATGCACCACTGGAGGATTACACTGAAATGCGCCGCCATCTACCGCCGCGAAGCCCAGTGTCGCCATCGACGTCGCAAGCAGTGTACTCAACACCCTGCACTGACACAGGTGCTCACACAGCCAATACCTCAGAGAACATAAGTTCGTATCCATACGACCACGGTTACGGTTACGATTACAGCTATAGGTACGACCACACAATCCCGAACCCGCACGAAGCCAGTGTACAAGAGAATGGGTACCCGTACTCATCCACTTACGCTACTCTCACCCCCTCCTCCTCATACTCCAACCCCTACCCCTCCCCACCACCAACTCCCCCTCCCTCCTACACCATCCCCCAACATCCCCAAATATCCGCTCCACGCACAGCCACTCCACCCCGTAAATCCCGTTTCCCACCCTCCTCGATCCTGCGCACAGCACACACAAGAACACCATTCAAAACATCCACCACATACAACACCGTGTACAGCCGTAGTAGGAACACAGGTATGCATAGATACCAAGACCCCATAATCATCTACGCAGGTGAACGATATACACTGCTCAAGAGGTATCAGAGACGGAAATGGATGGTACGGGAGATTCGGAGGCGGAGGGAGAGGGAGGAGGAGGAGGAGCAGCAGGGATGGTTTGATGGGGGGTTTGGAGGGCATAGTCATGATATGGGGGGTGGAGTGTGGATCACGGAGCAGATGTGTCCTGTTTGCTGTATGCGTCGTCGCTGGTGAGTGCTGGTCTGGTTGCGGAGGGATGGGTCGAGGGGGGATGTGTTGTGTTGGTTTGGCTTGGGGAATTAGGATGATAGGGAGGTACATATGTATGTATGTATGCAAGGTAAGTGAGTGTAAAGTAATGTATATTGATTAAATGGTGGAGATTGCGATTCAGTTGAGTCAGATTTCTTCTTTGTAGATTTCTTGTAGGCAGCGGGCCATGCGATGGTACGTTGGGTAGGGCGAGTCACTCTGGGATTTCATGATAGAGGGAAGAGTTGAGGCAGTGGTGCAATAGGTAGGCAGAGACAAGGCAAGGGAATGTTGAGATTTTTTGGCAGTTGGCTTGGGAGTTGTATCGATACGCTCGTTCTCAAGGTATGTATTGTGAGGGATGAAAGGGGCGTCCGAGGTTTCGAGGGACGGGCGAGGATCTGTTATGAAATAGAGGAGGAAAGGAGTACTAATAAGGTGAGGATGTTGGAAGGACATGGATTTTGATTGCCTCAAGGCTAGGAATTCCTTGTCTTGTACTGGAACACCTCTTTGCTAGATCCCAACGCCAACAAACGGGGAAAAAAAAAGCAAAGCCCAACTCCCAGTGTCAACTCCACCTCTATGTTTCTATATCGATACAGTTGTGCAATACCCCGAATGCTGCAGATTGAAGAAGAACCATGTTGTATAATGTGGTTGGGGGGCCACTATTGATCGACGTCTTTGGCGTGATAATGTTTAAACACTTTCCTGCTTGTGCACGACATTAACCAGTTTCGCGGTGGCAATTTCGAAGATCCCGTCCGGTTTGCCTGGGTGGAGATGGGCACGTGTAGGGGCTGATTTGTTGTCGACCATCATGCCGGCCCAGAGAAACATGCCAGTCACAGTAAATTCGGGGATCATGCCCATGATTGCGCGTAGAACGGTAGCTGTGATGCCTTGATTCATCATGAAGAAGATGCTGGTCATGGGCATCCAGGCTGCGAGCCAGGAGTAGGAAAGACGGACTGTGATGAATGGGATGCTGATAATGGCGAATTTGACGAGGAGTTGTTCGCTTGGGAGGACGAAGGAGCGGTTTTTGACGGTGTGAATCGTGACGAATGCTACGACGACGTAGACTGCTGTGACTAGACCGACTGAGATCTTGAAGAAGAGGAGAGCTTGTACGATGTCTTTGGGGCGGTCGGTGTTACCGATCTCGGTGCCTGCGACGATGGAGAGGATCATTGCTGCTAGGGTTGCCATGTGCAGGAGCTTGGTGCGTTGGAGGGTGACGAGACTCTTTTCGTACATGTTCATGTTGACGCGGAGCATTATACCGGAAAGAGCACCGATGAGAGCCATCAGACCGACGCTGGCACAAATGAAGGAGCATTCAATGATGCCTTCTGATGGTTTTGAGATAGCGAGGAAGCCTGTTATGGCGCCGATTATACGGAAGATGGAGAGCATAGTCAGACTGAACCAGCCCATTTGTCGACTGAAGCCATGTTTGAAGGTGACATAGAAGCAGAGGACGGAAGCGGGGAGCCAGTATATCAGCTCGATGATGTAGAGGATTTCTTTTGGTTGCATCTTGTTGAGGTTGACGGATATTGAGGGGGTTGGTGAAATTGGTATTGATGCAGAGGGCGCTGATAGCTTGTAGGTTGCTGAGTTGAGGAGACTTCAAGTTGCGTGGTTCAAGGCTTACTCGATCCCTAGATATACTCGAGCAGCATGTCCGACGCTCGCCCTCCATACTGACACATCGTCTCCACGATACTGGCATGGTCAAAAATAGCCATTCAAGGCTTGTCCAGCGCGGTGTATAATGATACGGCTGGAAGTTGTTCAGCTAGCCAGAGATCGGGGTCTTCTCTTTCGCCTGGTGTGAACATGACTCGCGAATGTCAAGCGCACCGTTCAGTAATCGAAGCAAACTGAGGCTTGATACATAGCACGAACTTCATGTGGTGTGCCAGGATAGTCCTCGCTCACTCGCTTATCTCAGCCAATGGTTGGTGTTGGTCTATGCAGGTCAATGGTGTATTTTTGATCAGCTCGTATTTGCTGGGCATCAAAGCACGGAATTGCGGTTGTGGTTACCAAACTCGTAGACGCGGAGGAATGAATGGAGTTCAGCCTTGGCAGAACAATGGTGAAGGTAATGCTTGGCAAGCTGTTCCTGTTGAGAAAAAGTTGAGATACAGTTTGGGATACATTCCGCGAGGTTTAGGGTTGCTTTGATTATACTGCTACACGACTGAGATTGGTTCGTGGCTAACCTCCTATGCTACGTTGGGATCACACTGTGTCAGAACTGTCTATTCAAAGCCATTATCCCTGCATTTTGTCGCTTCGCAGACCAGGTCACTGCAAAAGGCCGTTCGAATCTTGCACTTGCACTACACAAGTACAATATATTATGGTTGGCAGAACTCTATATACGGTATTAGGGCTTCTCCACATTTTCTGGCTGCTAAGTTTAACATCAACTGAGTTTGGCAACCAGATTTCTAGCAACAGGCATCCAGAATGGTACATTTCGGCTTGAACATGTTACTAGAATTCTCGATCAGATACGGAGACACGGTCACGAGTCCATAATACACAATTTGTAGGCAGTCGCTTACTTTGCAGCGACAAAAGTTCAGCAATCACGAAGGGTGGACTTCCTACCCCAGTGCGAGCACCAAGCAGATACGACGTGTCGATTGCTTCTCTTCTCGAGCGAGGACCTTGTCTCGGGAAAAGAGTCATGTGGTTTCTACCTCTCGAATTTGTCCCCGTTAGCAAGCAGAGTTCAGGGTGCTCAATAAAGTCTCTACAATTAGATTGTAACCCAAGCAATGACAACAGGACTCATGATGGGTGAAGCTAATCATTGTAACCCTTCCTTACAGCTTTAGAGGACACTACCTAGGCCATCAAAAATGCGCCTTCGAAGCCATTGAAGCATCCATACCCTACGAGAACAACATAAAGAAGGCTGACATATTCATCTCTGACAATGCCTATCCTCGACTTTGAGAAAGCACTCCAAGCCATACACAAGACATCGCTCTGACTACTACAGAACAAACTGCTAGCACCATCCACCATGCTTCTCAGCGCGCTATTGCTTAGCTCCGCGGCTGCCGGACTCGTTGCAGCTCAGACTGGTGATGTGGAGTCATTCGTCCCCGTATATACTTCTTGTCCTCAAAATCTTACCATCAGACCAGCGAGCGGGGTAAGAAGCTCTTCTCTATCTTAGCATGCACAATCGCTGAATCAACTCAGGGCCTCTCGCAATCAGAGCAATCATGGCGCAATCAGCGCAGTAACAACGTGATGAACGCTGTCAAAGCCTATCTACAAGTTGCAAACATCACAGGACTCGATGTGCAAGACTTTACTAGCAGGCTCAATGCCAGTAATGCACCGGTTGCGGGACTTTCAGTATCAGGTGGAGGCACCCTGTCAGGTCTAGGAGGCCTAGGTATATGGCAAGCTTTCGACGCTCGCTATCCATCGGCTATTGCGGCAGGTACAGGAGGCCTCACTCAAATCTTGTCTTACATCACTGGCTTGAGTGGTGGCGGTGCAGTCACAGTGAGCGCCATGTGAGTTGGGTATTGAGTCCAGAATCGTGCAAGACTGACTTTCGGCATATAGTGCGTCTAACAATTTCTCCACAATCGACTCAATACGACAGGCCGTGAATTTCTCTGTGAACTATGAAGTAGGACCAGATGGCAACTCTACAGCTTACTTTGATCAGATCTTTGAGTTCGCAGGAGCGAAAGCGGAGGCTGGTTTTCCAGTGACTATCGCTGATGTTTTCGGCCAGTTTTGGGCAACATATCTGCCTCCCGGTGGGATTTACAGCAACTATTCTGATTTGGCTGAGCAACAAAACGCATTCAGCTCTGGTAATGCACCAATGCCAATCATCACTTTGGCAGAAGTGATTCCAGGTCAATCCCCAACCATTGGCGGTCTGATGTACCCAGGAGACAACGATACCAACGCCTTCAGCTTGACCTCCTATGAGGTCACACCGTTCGAGTTTGGCTCCTGGGCTGGTGGTAGGGTGCAAGCATTCATGCCGACGAAATATCTTGGAAGCCAGATGAGTAATGGCGTCGCACAAAGCACCAATAGCTGTGTGCAAGGTTTTGATAAATTCACTTTGATTCAAGGCTCTACAACCGATGCATATACAGCTTACTTCATCGACGATTGGTACAACGTACCCGTATTTGCTAAGCGAGAACTGGAAGTACGACAGAATGCCAACGACATTTATGTGCCACCGAGCGAGTACGATGATCCACTGGTGATACTCGTTAATGAGACAGCGATGAACTTTGGTGGAACCTTTAATCAATCATTGTGGGCGACCTATCCCAATCCATTCAAGAACTACAACCAAGCCATGACCAACGTAGACGACCTACTCCTCGTCGATGGCAGTCTTTCTGGTGAAACAAACCCCATCCGGCCATTGATCGTGCCGGCTCGCGGACTAGATCTCATCATCGTCTATGAAGCATCCACGGAAGCGGAGTATTCTTGGGACAACGGCACCACCCTTGGCAACACAGCCCACGCAGCCGCAGAAGGCAATATTCCTTTCCCCTCCATCCCAGACGTCAACACAATGATCGCGTTGAACATGACCAAACAACCCACTTTCTTCGGTTGCAGCGCCTCCTCCAACACGCCTCTTGTCTTGTATCTTCCCAACAGTCCGTGGTCCGGATACACCAACTATTCATATACAACACCATCCTTCACCAATAATCAAGTTGATATCGCGCTCGAAAATGCCTTTAATCTTGCTACCTACGGCAATGGTACGGTCGACGCGCAGTGGCCGCAATGTATCGCGTGCGCAACCATTCGCGGCTCGGCACGCAAGATAGGGTTCACTTTGCCTGACGCATGTACTCAGTGCTTCCAGCGCCACTGCTGGAACGGATCTACTTGGACCAGACCGATCACGGAAGCTGATCTCGATCTGCAACTCCGGCTCAATAGCAGTCTGTCATATGCTGAATGGAACGCTACTATCTGGAACCAACAAGACTCGAGCAACAGTGGGAGTAGTGGTAACAATGGGCCCAGCACTTATACGTCCGGGGCAGGACGAGTGGTGAAGGGGGCTGTTAGAAGAGCTACTTATCCCGTCGTGCTTGGGCTGTTGTATGTTTGGCACGCGGTGTTGTGATGGGACGAAGGTTAGTACAAGTAGTGGTGGGTTGATGACGATCGATGAAAGAGGTTATGATGACAGTTCTGGTGCATGGGTACTGTAAAATAAAGGAGCTTAGTGGAGGCGCAAGAAGTGATTAAAAGGCAATAAAACAAGTTCATGCAGGTGTTGCATAATATTCTTTGTACCACAATTGCAAGCACGTATGGTAGTACAGTTAACACCATGTCAGTTCGTTGCGATGTCGAAAATAATTTCGAGTGGCCCTTCGGACGGTTCGGGAGACTTCCGCGGTGAAGGTTGAATAGGGTAGGTAAGAACTGACGCACGATACGACTTTGGTGCTTGTAGACCGGTAGGAGCCTTGTTCACGGCTGCCTGTTTCATTGTGCTTTCCAAGTCTAAGCTGACTTCATCTGTTTCGGTAGACAGACAAGTCAACGGCTCGTGTCACTTCTCCCCCAAAGCTGTCAGTCCGCCTTTGCACCCCTTTGCCACCCCCGAATTGTGGGCAACAAATTTGTCTGTTGCACGCCAAGAGGAACCCAGGCAGGAACCAGGAACCGGCCATTCCCAGTTGAGTTACCCTTAGCCGGAAATCGAAATTGGGGCGTCATCCCAACCAAACCGCAGGAAAAATTACATCAGCTGTCTAGAACTTTTTTCACCAGTAGAATCGAATGGAACTTCTGCAAGTCTAGACCGTCGAGTGTATCAGAACACCAAGCTGAGTTGACAATCGTGAGCGACTTGGCACAATAGATCACAGAGTAAAATGGCCAACGGGAAGCCTGAGTGAGCATCAAGTACTTGAAGCCAGAGATTTTCTCAGAAAAAATTGATCGACACAAGCATGGAATGAGCCATGCGCTACCCCAGACTTTCAGGCTTGGACGGGTGAAGCTTTGTGAGTTCCGGTTGGTTAGCGAATCGGCAGGTTCATCACCCCGGCCATTTAGGTCCCAACAGTTTTTTACGATTTACGACAACACGCTCGTTTGGTGGCAGATCCAGTTCAATCAAAGGGTCACAAGACACCTTTCACCGCCTGGTAATACCCGTCAAACTCATCGTTCGTCGTCACCAAGCCACTGCCGCTGATCGTGTCTCGTCTGCACCTCTTTTCACCCTACCACCAATCACCCTAAAAACAAGAACACTCTGGCCACCACGTCTCGAACAGGCCGCCAGCCTCGGCAGCTAGCTACTTGTAGTCCTGCAAACTTCGTCACCCCAGATTACCAAGTACTAGTACAAGTACGGGGGTGCTTGCCTCCGGATCATTAATCGTCAAGGTCTTCTGCTCGATTTCCCATAATATTTATTCGACACGTCTCTATTGCCCAGGCACACCAATAGACTTTCGGACTTCTGGTGCGCTCTCGTATTTGGAGTTGTCAGCCCAGTATCCGATTTCCCCACAGATCAAAATTCTGAACTTATTTGCTCACTTCATCGATCGAGCTTGGAGGTTGTTGGTTGGGGATTGAGTGACATCGGCAAGCTATGACGCGCACCATCATCCTTGCAGGTGCCCCGGAGTTCGGTAAGCTTGATTGGAACGAGAAATCATTACTATCTGTCCACAACATGGAGAACACTTCTATGCCAGCCCCGGATGCGTCACCAAAACCCGAGATACCTAAATGGAGGAGACTTGAGATGGAAAGATTAAAGATGCGACCTATCTTACCAAAACTGGACATCGATTCTGTGCCCAAGGACGTGGACATGGCTGCACCAGCCGAATTTCTGGAAACCACCGAACTATTATCGCAAGATCTCGCGCAGGAATCGGTGGGAAGTGATGTTAGTGCTGAGGATTCACGGCCATCACAGGAGTCGTATGAACCAGAAACGGAAGCTTTAGCAGACTTTTACGATCATTCATTCAGCATCCATGAAGCCATACCATCATCACAGATTACAGATTTATCGTCATGTACACCAGGCACACCAGTCTATGAGAGCAACGACGAGATGTTTCCAGAGCAGCCGACAACTCCTGGTGGAATAATACGAACATCATCACAGAGACGACTGAGCCAAGCACCCAGACCCAAAAGTCTGACCAACTTGAGCGAGGTCCCTGGCGCAAACTATCTGAAGTCAATATCACCTCAAACAAAAACTGTCAATTTGATTGTTGGCGTCATCTCAGTGGCACCCTCGCGAATCGTTACCACAGGTGCTAAATGGGGTAAACCGAAACAGGTTGAATTGATCGAACTGCTGGTCGGCGATGACACGAAGACCGGTTTCAGCATTACTATGTGGCTTCCTCGAGAAATGCGCGTCAACTGGAAAGACGGCGCGCAGGAGAAGCCTGAGGGCACTCGAAGTGTTCTGCGAAGAAGTCTAAAGGCTGTACGACCGAGAGATATCGTGCTCATTCAGAATGTGGCACTAAGCGAGTTTCGAGGTAAAGTACATGGACAGAGCCTGCGTGGTGATGTAACGAAGATTGAGACCTTGTTTCGCAAAAGACTGGACGGCGATGAGCAGGTAGGATGCTATACAGCACAAAATCTGAAGATGGCAACAGGCCGAGATGCACAAATCGTGAAGGTGAAGAGAGTGCGAGACTGGATGGTGGAATTTGTGGGCGACGTGCCAGACGCAGCTGCCACAAAGAAGAAATCAAAGAAGACGAGGATGCTGCTGCCAGACGACACACAGTGAGCTTGCTCTCTTCGATCATCAAGCTTCGATTCGCAATTTCAGCGCTCATTCAAACGGTTTCTGTGAGTCAAGGCGTGTATGGGTTGTTTCATTGCTGTTGACTCCCACATCATTCATGGCATTACGGAGCTGGAGGATTATACTGCTTGTAAAGAGATGTACCACCAACACGAGTATACCCGACGTTACATGTCCCTAATACACTGGCGATGCAGCAATGCTCGGTCACGAGGTCACGATTACAATACTTTAGCCTGTTCAATAGTACCTTTGTAAATTTCATACCAATTTCCAATCGTTCTTGTTCGCAAAGTCCCTCAGGACACGTTTTCTTTGTGGCTGACGACTTGTTCCGGAACACATCGGGTGACTGCGGTGGAAACACCGTGTCAGATGAGTTCGGAAAATGGGAAAAAGGAGCTGAGTCAAAACTTCTCAAGCGCAACCGTGAGACGAAGTCTAATTTCAGATGTGGCTTTGCAGTAACACTGACAGCTTGCGTATTTGTCGCATACTGTACTGCACTGTAGGTAGTAACCGTTTCAGCTCAAACATGCATGATTTGCGTCATTGAGCGTTGCACGCAGAAGAGATTGCTATGGTAGTTGCTATTTGGTTATGAGACAGCAACAGTAAATTTAGTAGGGTAGTATTGAAGTGGTGCGAGTAAGTTGCCTAGGCATGCCTACAATGGAATGCAGTGCTCGAGTCGTGGTTGCATCGAAAAGGGGTGAACACGAAAGCCAGACAACGCATGCATTTCACCACGTGAACAGTCTGACTGGAGACATGGGGAACGATCCGTGAGAGCTAGACCTGGCCTCGTACTTCAGTGAAATTGCATGCAACGTTTGAGCCTCAGAAAGCTCAGGTCCAGGGCTCGAGAGGCGTCCGGAAGCTCGACATGGAAGCCTCGATCAACGAACAAGCTATTTGTGGAGCAGCTGAGACCTATGTTTATCGATAGCATGCAGGTTCAGGAGGTCGTCAGACAACAGTAAAAGCTAATACACCGATTTTGCCGAGCTGCTATCAGCAAGAGAATGCTTGTGTAATATCCGTTCTGGAAAAGACAAGAAACGGTAAATCAGTGGAATGACAGGCATTTTTGAAGATTTTTTGAACATGGTGTCCCTACTCCTCCTCTCCCCCCTCCCCTCCCCTGATTTATTCTTTATAATCGCTGCTTTGCCTGTTACAAAGGACTTTGATCTCTTTGACCACAATCGTACCATTTGATTGACCTAGTTGGCTTCGTCGTCTCTGCAAAGCCGTTGCAAAACATTCACTCGTTCAGGCGCATTCCCCATTCCATTTCTTTGACCGCCTCTGTCCTCGAGCGAACCTCGAACAAGAGCCAGAAACCAGCAACTCATTCTATCCATCTTCACACATACACAACAACTAAATCAAGATGAAAGGTCAGTCATTAGTCGCTCCTGCCGTGGTGTCAATGCTAACTCTTGTACAGCCCTCATTCTGTACGATCAGCTTTGAACCCGCAATTGGTCAACGAGTATGCTAACAGCGACTACAGTGTCGGTGGCTTCGGCACCAGACTTCGGCCTCTCACTCTCACCCTACCCAAGCCTCTCGTCGAGTTTGGCAACCAGCCCATGATCTACCATCAAGTCCAGGCCCTCGCAGCTGCCGGTGTCACAGATATTGTCCTTGCAGTCAACTACAGACCTGAGGTTATGACAGCAGCACTCGCCAAATATGAAGAAGAATTCAATGTCAAAATCACATTCTCGGTCGAGTCAGAGCCACTAGGCACTGCTGGTCCATTGAAATTGGCAGAGAAAATCCTAGGAAAGGGTGACAGCCCATTCTTCGTCCTCAACTCGGATGTCATCTGCGACTATCCGTTCCAGAAACTCCTCGATTTCCACAAATCTCACGGTGATGAGGGCACAATCGTTGTCACAAAAGTTGAGGAGCCATCGAAATACGGTGTCATTGTGCACAAGCCTGATCACCCATCTAAAATCGACCGATTCGTTGAGAAGCCAGTCGAGTTCGTCGGCAACCGAATCAACGCCGGTATCTACATCCTCAACCCATCCGTGCTAGAAAGAATAGAACTTCGACCTACATCCATCGAACAAGAGACTTTCCCGGCCATTGTCAAGGATGGCGGTCTCCACTCCTTCGACCTCGAGGGCTACTGGATGGACGTTGGTCAGCCAAAGGACTTCCTCTCCGGTACATGCCTATACCTCTCTTCGTTGAATAAGAAGGACCCCAAAGCTCTTGTGCCTGCCTCTGAGCCATTCGTTTTCGGCGGAAATGTTATGATGCACCCTACAGCCAAGATTGGAAAGAACTGCCGTATTGGTCCCAACGTGGTCATTGGCCCCAACGTTGTCATCGGTGATGGTGCCCGAATCACAAGATCTGTCCTGCTTGAGAACTGCAAGATTAAGGACCATGCCTTGGTAAAGAGCACCATCTGCGGATGGAACAGTAGTGTTGGTCGATGGGCCCGATTAGAGAACGTGACAGTCTTGGGTGACGATGTCTCTATCGGTGACGAAGTCTATGTCAACGGTGGTTCTGTGCTGCCACACAAGAGCATCAAGCAGAACGTGGAGAGTAAGTCGATTTGTCAACCAAAGTCTGTACCGAGAATGCTAACAATCTGCAGCACCATCAATCATCATGTAAAGCTCTTCCGGACCTTTCGATTCGAACACAGTTGTCTGTGTGTATTTTGTGCCAGACTTTGAACACTTCATCATGGATGGTGCTTAAGGAGTTACAATAGGGTGATCGGCGCATTCACGGGACATTTCTACAAAAGTGTTTGATACATTTCTAGGCGGGTGCTTGCTTCAATATTTGTTTGAAGAGCTGGATCAGATTTCACACATCATATAGGGAAGCATTGTCGCCCATCGACTTCAGGCGCATGAAAGCAATTGTCGGTATAGCTGGGCAGGCTATAATGCTATGCCGAGAGTCATAATGACTGGCCACCAAGCACAGTGGTTATTTCGGCGACTATCATAGAGAAATGAAATGTTCCTACTCATGGGAACTTAATCAAAACTCGTACTATCAGTTATATTATGACCACATACTCTCATCTGAACACCATTACTTCAGATTGGCACGTATATGTTGTTCTTTATTCCTCTTCTTGCTCACTTCTTAACATGGCATAGCTTGAATTGTGGATGCCGCACATGGGAATCTGAGGTGGGGTTCGTAGCAGGCATTGGAGTGAACTTTTCAATTGGAGCAGTCGAAATTCTTCAGAGAAGCTTCAGGTGATACTTGCAAAGTGACAAAGATCTCGAGGCTGGTGACAGAATCATACTATTTGACAAATTGAACAGCGTTACAGTTTTTGACTTTGTACATCATTGCCATTGTCTTTGTTGTGACCGATCTTCCTGCTCAAGTCTCGACCAGTCATACAGTTCCTGACCCACCCATCTACGAATACTGACTGGAAAAGCGATATCTCGCATCTGAAATACAATTCGTCCAACTTTGATCATTACAGAACCCAAGCTACTCCACCATGTCTACCGAAGACGCAGTCACAGATGCGCTTCAAAAGCCAGTTGACGCCAACGAGCTAGCTGCGGAAGATGCTCGAAAGATGCTGGCGGAGATTGAAGCGGAAGGGACAGGCACGACCGATCCGACTTTAAAGCCCGAAAACAACGGTGCGACCAACGGAGCCAAGGCACAGGATTCAGAAGCGCCTGCTAAAGAGGATACCGCGGAAAAGCCAGACGAGTCAGAAAAGCAGGACGCACGGGATGACAAGGACGGCGACGACGATGACGAGGATGACGACCGCAGAGGCAAAGGTAGAGATCGCAAGTACAACGACCGACGAGATCGGGATTCACGCGACGGCGGTCACCGTGGTGGTCGAGGCCGAGGGCGTGGTGGAAAGTTCAATAACCGTGGAATCAAGTCGGTTTTGACCGTGGAAGAGAAGAGCAACGACCCAGACGCCATTCGAAAGCAAGTCGACTTTTACTTCTCGGATTCGAACTTGCCGATGGACCAGTTCCTTCTCGAGAAGGTCGGGGGTAGCAAGAACAACCCTGTCGAGCTGGACATTATCTGCACTTTCAAGAGGATGCGCCATTTCGAGCCTCGAGAAGCAGTTATCGAGGCGCTGAGAACATCCAAGTTTGTCAATCTTGTGGAGGATGATACGAAGGTGCAGCGCAAGCAGCCTCTGCCTGAGTCTACTGATAATGGTGTCGACCTTAACCAGTTGCGTGTCTATGAGGACAAGGCTATGCCTCGCAGTGTTTACGTGAAGGGTTTTGGCGAAGAAGTTCCATCCACTCAGTTCGATGTTGAAGCATTCTTTGCTGAATACGGTCCGACCAACGCTATTCGTCTGCGACGTTCAGATACAAAGTCGTTCAAAGGCAGTGTCTTTGTGGAGTTTGAGAACGAGGAATTGGCCAAAACCTTCCTTGCCCTCGACCCCAAGCCGCAATACAAAGGTAACGATCTACAAATCATGAGCAAGCAAGAATACTGCGAAAAGAAGGTTGAGGATATCAAGGCTGGGAAGATCAAGCCACACTACGATAGAGATCACCCAGGCAATCGTCACAGAGGCGGTCGAGAGGGCGGCCGTGGTGGACGTGCTGATCGTGGTGGACGCGGGGGACGAGGTGGGCGAGATCGAGACTCACGACGACGAGACGATGACGACCGAGACTGGCGTGTCAGACGAGACGAAGACAAAGAGCGCGGCTTCCGAGATGACAAGAGACGTGATGGCCGAGATCGAAAGTCTGGCAGTGGTAGAGAACGACGAAAGTCAGAGCAAGCAGTTGACGAGCGAGGCATTCCAGTTGTCAAGACTGCTGATCCTGAGAAATTGAAGAAGGACAGTGAGATCGCCAAGCAAGAAGCACTTGCCAGGGCTAAGGCTATGGTCGAGGCTGAGCAGAAGAAGCAGGATGCCAACAGTGGTGCCGAACAGATCGAGAAGAAAGGAGAGGTTGACTCCGGTAAGAAACGCGAACGCGAGGAGGATGCTACAGAGGCCCCACCTGCAAAGAAGGTCGATACGAAGGAGGAGGCATAGTGGCCGTCTAAGCTAAGTGGCAGGCATTCATGGCCTTTGGCCGTGACAATGGGAATTGCTGGGATGGCATGGTTATCTTTCCAGTGCATGTATGCAGGACCAAATGGCGTCTGGAGTTGGATCAAAAGTGTTTCTTATGATACCATTGCGATGAAAGACTGAGGACTAGCAAATTAAGCTACCTGGTGTAGCAGCAAACGATATTAGCACACATATGTACGTAGTGACAACAACTATTAATCACAATTCATGACAACTTTGCAATTCAAATGCGTTCCTGCAGTATCATCCACTTGCCTTTCCATTGTTCATCACGTACAGCACGTTCTTCAACTCTTCGCTCCTGCTTCTTCTCGCTGCGATTTTTGCATTCACTGAGACGTTATCATATCATAAAGACAATGGCCAAAAAGAAATCCTTTCGTGTGTCGCGAGTGCTAGCAGACGGTACTAGACGTTCTCCAAGACCAGCACCTTCGAATTCAAACGCAATACCAGTAGTGTCGCGTCTGGACAGAAAGCGGTTTGTGGACGAGGACGAAAGAAGTCTCGATAGCGCTGCTCCAACTTTGGATAACAGCGGAGACCGATTTTTGGTTCATTCGCCCTGTCCCGGCATCCAAGATCTTGTTACTTTCTCTCCATCACCTGATTCTGATCCAAACTTGATCCCATTAACAAAGAATCGGTTAGAGAAGTGCAATACGGTATCTACCAATGATCAACATGCTGCGACGGTGACGGATGGAAATTGTGAGCCAAAACAGAAGAATATGAACGCCAACGGTTCTCATCCACCACAGAGGCAGCACACACAGCCTCAACAGCATAGAGACAGAAGGTCGCATGTTAGCGATACTGTACCCTCCAGCAATGGTATCTCACATGGGCCTATGCAGAGTCATATACAGGTTGCAAAACCTTACGTGTTCCATCAGGCGATAGAAGGATGTCTAAATGACCTCGGTGTTGCTCAAGCCCGAGAGGACAACATTCGACTCGCTGGTGTTCGATGGATTGATGACACTCGCAGAGCATTGAAACTGTATGTCTAACATGCGCAGATCCCATTCTGATCTCTTCTCGCAGCTATGGTGATGGTTTGAGACGAGGATTGAAAGAACTAACTTTGCGGTTTATAGGCCTGTGAGAACTTTCAACACCGCAGTCATTTACTATCACAAGTTTCGTTTATCGCATGCTGATAACGAATATAGCTTCGTGGTAAGTCTGGAACCGTTCTGCTGTGATTCCACAACCTCGGAATTATGATATCTAACAACCTTCACAGGACGCGGCAGCTGCGGCACTTTTTGCAGCTTGCAAGATTGAGGATACTCTCAAGAAATCTCGTGATATCTTGTGTGCTGCTTACAATTCTAAGGTCTCTTCGCGAACAGACCATCTTTCATCAGACGACCCAGTATGTCTATATCTGCCGATACCCAACCTTTACTGACATCAGCTCAATAGGCATTTGAACATCAATCTCGTACAATCATCGGACTAGAACGATTGATGTTGGAAGCATCAAGTTTCGATTTCCGAAATCGACATCCGCAACCACTAATCGTGAAGCTTGCAAAACATTATGGATATGAGAGACATTCTGCCATCACAAGAACCGCATACTCCATCAGCCTTGACCTTTATCGCACATTCGCACCCTTGAAACAGAATACCGCAACAATGGCATACGCATGTTTGGAATTGGCTGGAAGATTACATGGGCAGGAGAAGGAATCAATAGTGAACGGTCGGGACTATAAACGTTGGGACATAGAAAGGGCCACAGTCATGGGTACGCAGGCAGCCCTCCGTATACTACCTCTCGATACCTCCATAAAACATAACTGCTGTAACATACACATAAGAGATATAAGAATAAACATAATGCTAATAATATATTGGGTGATAATAGAAACAATCCTCGACCTGCTAGACCTATATACCCATTACACAAAATCCACCATCATCGGTCCCGAATTCCCCCTCGATTCCTTCCTCAATGTCCGAATCCCTCTAAACGAAGAACTTAACTCGAGACGAATACCACGATACACCGAATACGTCGATCCCAAATATCTAGGCAAAAAGGCCGATCCTGCTGGCTATGCGATCGCTGCTACCAATGGTGTCCTTCCATCCGCGAACGGCCTACCACCTCACAACAGACAGAGAACGAGTCCGACGAGTCCAGCAACGCCAGGGACACCGGGGATACGCCGGAAAGCAGGAGAACGCGGGAAGGAGGGGACTATTAGATTTATGCTGAATCCTGATAGAGAGAGGGAAGAGAGGAGTATTGTGGCGGAATATGGTCCTCCTACGGCTGCTAAGAGATGAAAGATCCGACTTTCTTCAAAGATGGGGTTGCAATGGATAGGAAGGACATGTCCCTTGCTGAACAACAAAATAGTGGTTGGTTTGGCTAACAAGCTGGACTAGACTGCGTGGGTGTTCTTCGAACTGCTCTGGTCTAGGTCGGGGTCTTAGTCATGTGTACTGCAGTGTATTACGAAACAGCAATTCCGGTAATGGACGGGAGTTTTAGGGAGCAAACCAAGTTGGGACTCATTGTTGGACATAAGGGGTGCACAAATAACTATTGTAGGTGGGAAGGTATCTGAATGCCAAATCGATACTATTTACTCATTGTTCGGGTATAAGGGGTCTTGCTGGAAGTGTTGCTTCGATGAGGTGCTACTTACTAATGATGGCAGATCATGGAGGGATACTTGGGATATGAAGATGCTCATCTGCACGGCGTACTCGAGCTGTCGTTTCGACTTACTGGCCTTGAGCAACGTTGCCGATTTTCGATCACGGTCTGTTGGCTCGATGGCATACCATTATGCCTTGAACGCCTTCAGACCCTGTTGTGGAACTCAGGCTATAACCCAAGGGGCACCACTCTTCAACACTGTCTCCAAGATCAAACTATCCTATCTCCTGAGCCGTTCAGCAGCAGAAAGCCACCTTCGAGCAAATAAGCTATACGAAAACAACAATCACACTAACAATCGACATGGAAGGGATAACTCCACTTGCTGTCCATACCTAACTCCTCATGACTCGAAAACACTTATGACAAGCCTCGTTCGTTCCATTACCTTCTAAATATGTGTTCTCGGCGAACCATATGCTGCGCCTTGGATATCATGCCACAGCATTTTTTCTTCTTGTGGGTCTTTGCACTAACAGGAGAAACAGTTAGGATCAGAACCTCAGTTGTATGAATGAATCAACGTACGATACTTGACACTATTTGGATCCCTTTACTTGAAGTTCCGAAATAAGTACCGGCAGTACTTAGGCGGTCTATCATCCTTCTACTCTACTGCTCGAAATATTGAACTTCCCCCAACATACTGTCGCATCCTATCATCTCCAGCATCCGTCAATATCCCTTCCCATGCCCACAGAACCGTCAAAAACAAGTCCTTCACCCTCCACAAACCCCCAGCATGAAAAACCCCCTCCCTCCTTCCAAGGGAACTCCACACTCCCATCGACGACATACCGTAGTCCATACCATCCACAAACAACCTATGACCGCCAAACGACCACAACGACGAACGAATCCATATTGCAGCCGGTGAAATGCAGTAAGCTGTGAGAACACGAGACCTATGACTCTCGGTGCTGTCTACTGTACTAAAACATACAGTTCAAAGAAGGTGGAGTAGTTAAGAACCGATGTAAGGGCAATCGATTAGCTTTATGGACTGCTTGCTGTAGCTGAGAGTATGCATACATGTACGTACGTGTCTATACAGGTACGGTAGTTCGTTCGAAGTACAGCACAGCACAGCACAGGACCTACTCTCAACAACGATAGAGTCCACCAATTACAGTCCATCTATCTATACATCTAGCGCTAACATCCCGAAGTACTATAACCACACTCTCATCTCATCTCATCTCATGTACCCACAGCAGTCGATTCTATAGCATACCCCTAGTCCTCACCCTCACAAAAACGCTCCGTGCCATGGGCCATGGTACATCCACATGCACATTCAAATCCACATCCACACACCCTCAGCTACGTAGGCGTCACCATACATATGCAAGCAAAAAGCAACACTGTTTCGCCCTTCCTCACCACCACCACCACCAGCAGCCTTCGTCACCGGTCCCGACGACGCACACAGGGAGTGAATGATGGACTGTGTTCACAGGAAACGATGGCAAGCCTGTGGGTGGTGTTGATGGTTGCTACATGAGCTGCTACAGTACGTATGATTTTGGTTCAGTGAGATTGGGTTAAGAACATGAGTATATGAGTATATGAATGCATAGGTAAGTGAATGAGAGAGTATGGGAGATGTGATGTGATGTGAATGTGAATGTACTACATAACCGTTTCGCCTGCTTGTACGCAAAACAAATATTAACACCTTCAACTTCTCCCATCAAATTAATGAGCTATCATTCGGCCCACATTACCCGAACTTGCTCAATCCACTTGACAAAACCAGCGACTCTACCGACAAGAACTTCCACAAATTTCAATACTATC
>Ga0181469_100153_pt3 | contig 20695 bp, 19 predicted proteins | sample InSIn2SAF170_2_FD_119081 | JGI IMG/M metagenome (GOLD analysis project Ga0181469, IMG submission 119081) | Clean room microbial communities from NASA Spacecraft Assembly Facility at Jet Propulsion Laboratory, Pasadena, California, USA -... ... | reverse complement strand
AATTTCATCAACAATGAACATTCTCTATTGCCACAGTCACCTCTAAACAATCAATACCTTCGTCTAAGACATTGTGGGCTCCTTCGTCCTCCGTCTTGATCCAAGCTTCACCAGTAAGTGATGCAGTTGGCGAGGTTTCGGTCGGATTAGTTGCAACTAGAGAAGTTATTTGAAAGCCTTGGCTCGAGGGGATCGATCTCCTTACCTTCTGCAGTAGCGTGGGGATTCGTGGCAACTGCAGAATCAACCTGTGGAATTGGCTTACCTACCACCGTGTGAGTATTGATCAACATCTTGACCTATGAGCTTACCAGATCCCTGTCCTTGATACCAAAATGCTTCAGCTTCAGGGTTCAGTACGGGTACAACCTCGTGTGATGCGTCTTTCGAGACAGACGGTACAATCAAATCGTGCAACTGGAGCAGGTTTGCCACGCCAAATTTGCTGACGAACTCCGTGCCTGTGTTTGGAGTCTCAGCCTGAGGCTTGTTGACTGATTGGTAAGACCGAACTCGCTGCTCAGAGATTGGCATGAATTCTGCGAGTTTATCATCAAAGAAAGACATGCAAGTGTCACGGACGTGCTCCGGTGTGGTGGATTGCTGTGCTGGCGATGCATTGGTCGAAGACTGTGAAGTTATGGTTGTTCTTGCTCCGTCGGCAACTTTTTTTGGATTAGTAGAGCCAATCCCCTGGGATACACCTGTGGTATGAACTGGAGCAGAAGCTGCTTTGACGGCGTCGTGTTCAGGATCAATTCTTCGTAAAAGTTTGAGCTGAGTAGGTGTCAAAGATCTGGAAGGTTCAGGCTCGTCAAGAAGATTTCGTGCACCAATACTTGGAGGTAATGGAGAACCGTCTTTACCATCAGGTGTTGTGGCTCCTGATCTATCTTGAGCAATTGAGGTGACTGCAGGCTTTTCTACTAGATCCTGCTGAATTGACTCTGCAATTTGGCGATCTTGGAGTCCGTCGAATACATCAGATTCAATGAATGTGGCTCGTTTAGGAAGCACTTGCGAGGCAGATGGAACAGGTACTGGCTCTAACGTGTCCTCAATCTTGGGAGGGAGCAACGGTGAATCTGTCTCTTCTTTGATGGGACTGAGTATTCGTGACTCTTCGACTTCGACAATAGAGGCCTGTCAATGGTGGTCAGTAACTTGTTCGACATTTCTGCTTTCCGGAAAGCTTTCGACGAGCAATGCATGATGGAAGAGGGAATGGTCGAGAATAGAGTACTCACTTCTGATTCAGCTCGAATATTATCTACAGCTTCACCTCCCCTCAGTTGAATTCCATTGGCATTGAACTTCAGGGCCCATCTCATGAAGTCCTGTGTGTCGTCTATCGACACTTTCTTTGGTGCCGCCATATCTGAAGACGAACTCTCTGGCTATTCATCTGTTCACTGTCAGTGTCATCCAGATCAAAACAAATGTCGGAAATAAATACACAATGGGGCACTGCGTCAGCACGAGTTGTATCAGCAGTGGCGTACACTATAGGTTGTACAAAGTTATTGATTGTTTAGAGGTGACTGTGGCAATAGAGAATGTTCATTGTTGATGAAATTGACGCGGAGAAAAATGGAGGGTGAAGAAATCAAAGAAAAACATATGCAACGCGCATTTCGCAAGCGTCACATTTTGGCCATACAAACAACGAGGAAGCAATTGAAAAACGCGACTTTCAACCTTTATACTAAATATCACTCATCCCTCCTTGCACCACAGCCCAATCATACCCTTCAATGTGACCACAAAGTGTACCTGAGTTCTTCAGTGATCAGATCATCTTGATGCCCCTGTACTGGGACTTTCAAAAGTGGTCAGCCATGCTAAGTGAACTGTACTTGAAGATCATCATATCTGAAACTTCCACTGCTCACGAGGAACCTCAAATGAAGCCCAGTCACACGTCCAAATATGCTGCCCCACATGAGAACACTTCCTCCGAAGACAACATGTACATGTGATGGAAAGGAGGAGAAGGAAAGGATCAGGACAATCAGGGACTGACCGTTCAACAGCTGTGCTCAAGTACAAGAAGATCATAAAATCATGCAAGAGTGTTCAGACGATTGTCCCTACCTGTGAGAACAATCAGGTGCTGGATCAATAAGCGCCTGGTTTCCGTACTTCGAAACCTGTCCATGCTGTAAAAGTAGCTGTAAAGTAGCAGGTTGCAAATCCCACGGTATTCAACAATCCTTGTCACGAGTCCAAGCAAGTGCCATTACCAAGTAAAGCCTGATAGAAATCAGACCATCCATTCGACATTGTGTGTGACACTTTGAATCGTAACGTCACAGACTGACCAGAAAGTTAGGAGGAAGATGTATAAAGTGTACGGCTCTTTGAACTCCCACGCGAACGACAGCTGTGATACCTACCTAGGTACCTACCTAGGTAGTGTCCTACGATCACGGGCGACCTAATAAGGGAGTTGATGACGGTACTTGACAACATGCGGACGCTTCTTCAACCGTTAGGTGTCTCGTCGTCGTGACAAAAGGTTCTTATGCCAATATCAGCTTGGTAAAAATTGACTGTATTTTACTGAAGAAGACGCAGGTGCGTAGAACCTTTGTGGTGTTCGGTTACCCTTCTCGATAGAGGTGCGGTCCTCGCGTCCCAGTAGGGCAACGCATTACTCCCGAAGCAGCAATGCAACCGTTCCTAGCATTACCGAATCATCAACTGGAAGGAGGTGATTTGATTGTGAGTTTCAGCGATTTTGAATTGCATACTATATGAAGCCGCGGTTAGTAGTCAGCATGCTCAGCTTAGATAGAAAAAAGCTACTATCTCGTTCTTCAAGAGAGGTACGGAGTACTTGTAAATTAAGCTCAGCCTTCGCTGCTGCTGAACGCGTCGCGTGAGAGTGAAATGGATACGCGTCATCGCTTTTACGCGTTTCGATAGCGACACGTTCATTTACACCGCGCACAGTCCAATTTATTGCGAATCTGATCTTCTGCACGAGGCGCAGGCCTCATAGCTCGACCTGATAGGACTGCTGTCTCGACAAGATGCCTGGACGACTTCGAAAACCTCCTCGTCCTACCGAACCTGAGGTGGAGGAAGGCCCATACAATGTTCCAGGGCTTGAGTTCAATGAGCCTCTAACTTGGCGCGCAGGTCGACCCATTCCTGTAGCTGATCTCTTCTCTCGCCTACAGTCCCTATCGAAGGAGCTGGGTTCCAAAGAGGAGGAAGCAATCGATGCCAAGGATATTACCAAACTTGCACAAGATCTAGTCAATCCAAACCTGCTAGGGCATAAGGACAAGGGTATAAGAGCATGGACTGTGTGCTGTGTGGTGGATGTTCTTGCGCTTTGTGCACCGAATGCTCCATATCGACCACCACAGCTGAAAGATATCTTTACCGTGATCGTCAGCACCATATTACCTGCCTTGGCCGATTCCTCGAATGCCTACGATGCTCAGCACACATACATCCTAAGACAACTGGTGGACGCCCAAAGTATTGTGCTCATATCGGATATCCCAGACGCAGAGCAGCTTCTTAGCACACTTTTCACCGTCTGCTTTGATATTGTGTCCGGCTCAGCGAAGAACACATCAGGTGGAGAGTTAGTAAGGCTTGTTGAATTCCAAATCCAGCAACTACTTGTCTCTGTGGTAGAAGAAGCTACCCTACCTCAAGATGTGACCGATATCATAATCTCGCAATTCGTCAGAGTCGATCCTCGGAGCAATCAAGAGTCGTTGCCCAAGAAAAAGGGTTCCGAGCCCAAAGACAAGACACAGTCCACTCTGCTACTGAAAGACTATCCACCTGCTTATAACCTCGCTAAATACATTTGCTCAACATGCTCTGAAAAGATGTCCGCTTCCATAAGTCAGTACTACAGTAATATTATAGCGAACGCAAGCACTGCCTTAGCGAATGAGGATCCGAGAAGCAAGCCTTCCAAGCGGACAATGTCTCCAGATAGCGACAGTGAGAACGACGATAACGAGAGCTTCAATGACCTTCGAAAAGCCCACCGACTTGTGCGAGAATTATGGAGGGCGGCACCGGATATGCTCATTAATGTCATTCCTCAACTCGAAATCGAACTTGCTGCAGACTCGGTCGTCCTGAGGCAGCTTGCAGTAGAAACAGTTGGCGACATGACTGCTGGTATTGGTCTTGCTGGTCTACCAGAGCTTCCAGCGCTTGATCCTGCACAATATCCATTGCCAACGATTGAGAACAGCACTGAAGTACAACTTTCAGATAATCCTCTCTTAAAGCCAGCCTCGCCAAAACCCTTCATGCATGTGCATTTCCCGACATATAAAGCTTTTCTAGGAAGAAGCATCGACAAAGCAGTTGCAGTACGAGTAGCGTGGACAAATGCAGCAAGCAGAATTCTGCTTACCAACGCTGGTGCTATTGGTATGAGTGTTGATGAACAAAGTGTGTTGTTGTCATGTTTGACAAAAATTCTGAAGGACACCGACGAAAAGGTTCGCTTGGCCGCCCTGCAAAGTATGCGATCTTTCTCCTATTCATCAGTCGTCAATGTCCTCGGCAGTGATGGAGGTCTGTCACAACCTGAATCTTTATTGTCAGCGGTAGCAGAGAGGATCTCTGATAAAAAGTTGCCAGTTCGCGAACAGGCTATGCTCCTCTTGGGAAGCATGTGGGGTGTTGCATCAAAAGACCTTGCTGATGGGAATGATCAAGTACAGTCTGTGTTGGGTCAAGCTCCAAGCAAACTTCTATCGGCAAGATTCCTAAACGAGCCCCATACCACGTCGATTGTTGACCGAGTGCTCTACGAATGCTTGGTGCCTCTAAACTTTCCGCCCGTGAAAGGCAAGACTCTGGCTACAGAAGGTCAACAAGGGGTGGTCGCTGCGGGAGAGCTCACAGATCCCGATGAGATTCGCGTAAGACGCATTTTGACCCTTGTGCGCGATCTTGATGATCGGACTAAGACAGTCTTTTTCCGTATGCAACACCGTCAAGCTGAAATGAGCAAAGGCATCAAAACATTTCTGAAAGCTTGCGAGGACTACAATGGAGGCGTACTAGATGATTTGAACGAGGAGAAGCGGCTAGAAGAACAACTCACCAGAATTATAGACTCGTTTTCGCAGCAACACCCGGAAAGGACGAAAGCGTCGAATGACCTTTGGAAGTTTGTGAAAGCCCACGATCGACGAAATTATCAGCTCATTAGATTCGCGACGGAGCCTGAGTATGACTACAAAACCATGCTGAAGGCTATCAAGGAATTGAGTAAGCGCATTCGTGAGGGTGGCTCAGGCACAAGCTCAATGCTAGATACGCTTACAGCAATGTTGTATCAGTGCTCGCTAGTCATCTATAATCGAAGCCACATTCCCGCGATCATGAAGTTCGCAAGATCACCCAATATGTCCTACGCGGATGTAGCGCAAGAAGTTCTAAGAGAGATATCTGACAAGGTGCCAGAAGTGATGAAAACACATATCCAAGCGTTATGTCAAGAGCTCGAGGAGGCTGCACATTCACAAAAATCGTCAGAGAGTGCCTCTGCTGTTGACGCTCTGAAGGCATGTTCTGCCTTCAGTAAGCGCTTTCCGGAGGATGTGCCAGTTAACAGGAAATTTGAGCTTGCCATGATGCAGTTTGTGCAGTTCTCCTCATCCCCCAAAGCGGCCAAGCATGCCACAAGTATTATCTTGAACACATCCAATAAGAAGGAGCTTCGCGCCAAGGAGATTGTTACCAAGGCGGTGAAGAGGTACCATTCGGACGCGTCAAACAAGCTGCCTCAGCTGGCCGCCATAGCGCAAGTCTGTCTGCAAGCGCCACAAGAAGCAAGCGTGGAGGAAGACGCAATCTTGCAGATTGCTATGACTGAAACATTGCAAAAGAACAAATCTTCTAGCTCCGATGAAGACCAAGCGGCTTGGACAGATGATATAGATGAGGAGACTGCTGCAAAGCAACTCGCACTCAAAATACTGGTCAATCGGTGCAGAAGCGGCAACAGAGAGTCTCGTGACTCATTCAACGCACTGGCAACCCCGGTTATTGATATCCTGATGAAGACTATTCGAAAGGACGGCGAGATCACACCCACCGAGGACACACCAGCCACTCAGAGGAACCGCCTTCGACTAGACGCAGCAAGATTTGTGCTCAAGTTGTGCCGCCACCAGCCAATATGCGAAGAGCTTTTGACACCGCAGATGTTCATGACCATTGCTCATATTCTGATCAATCCTCCTTATCAAGTCCGTGGAGGCCTAATACAACAACTCAAGAAATACCTGAATCAGGGTAAGCTCAATACGCGCTGGTTAACGGTATTCTTCCTACTTGCCTTCGAGCCTCCCACTACAGATCTGAGACAATCCACAATGGCTTGGCTCAAGTCTCGCTCAGCCTATTATGCTCGCCTCCAGAAGCAAGCACGTTCAAATGACAACAAGGCGCAAACAACAAACGTCATGGAAATGATCTTCGCCCGTCTACTTAGCATGCTCGTTCACCATCCCGACTACCCTGCCAAAGGGACCCCTGGATTCGAAGGTGAGCTCCTTGACTTCGCAAAATACATCGTCTTTTACCTCCAAGCATGTGCAACGGAAGAGAACCTCTCTCTCATATTTCACATTGCGCAGCGAGTGAAACAGGCTCAAGATGCCTTGTCCGTCGATGAAGACGTACAAGAACGCCTATACGTACTCAGTGATCTGGCACAAGCCACGATTCGTAATTATGCGGACTTGATGCCTGCGCATGCGAAAGGCATCAACCTTCTTCAAACATGGCCAGGCAAAGCTCATCTACCCTCGACACTATTCAAAGCTATCAATGGCCACGTGAAAGCTCAAGAGATTGCAGCCAAAAACTATCTCCCTGAAGACGTTGCGCTTGGTCTTGAACATCTCGTTCGTCGAATGGTCCGTAACACGAAACAACGTGAAGGGGTTTCGAGGTCTAAGGCAAATACTACGACAGACAATAGGAAGCGTAAGAGCTCTATGTCAGTGGATCTCGATGGTAATGATGATGATGAGGCTGGCGAAACAAGCAAGTCGGCAAAGAAGTCAAAATCCAAGAGATCGTCCACATTGCCTGTCCGGAGGACGCCGCAAACAAAGAAGCGGAAGAACGAGCCGTTAAGTGCAGAGCAGCCAAGTCGAAAGAGTGCCAGGACAAGTCAGGGAAGATTCGTAAATTATGTCGAAAGTGATGAAGACGAAGAGGATGGGGATGACGCAGAAAACATTGTGAAGTATAAACCCAACCCAGCCACAAAGAGGACCCCGAATAAGACGGCCATTCCCGAGGTCGAGGAAGAGCAGGAGGACAATGAGGACCAAGAAGCGGATAACCCAAATTCCGGCAATGAAGAAGAGGCTGAAGCAGCGAGCTCTCCTACACCGCAAGGTAGAGAACTAGCTGAGGCTGACGAAGATGACGCGGATGTGGAGATCGATGAGGCAGAGCAAGAAGAAGCCGAAGAAGCCGATGAAACCAGCAAAGTGCCCCAAGACGCCGAAATGACTGGTACCGATGAAGAGGCCGAGAAAGAGAACAGTCCAAAGAAAGTAGACAACGAAGATCATGACATGGATGACGACGTAGAGGATCAAGAGGAAACAGAGGAAACGGCCGAGCTGGAAACCACGCCATTGAAGGAGAATGGTAATAAGCGCACCACACGTGGGAGAGGGTCCGCTGCAACGACGCCTAAAGCCGTACCAAAAGCGAACGGCAAGCATGTGGCTGCGAGCAGGGGCAAGTCAAAGAGCTCTACTACCGCTACGTCGAAAAAGACCAGAATTCCGAAGACACAGAAAGAGGCGCCTGAGCCTGAGCCAGATCCGGAGCCAGCACCAATGGCGAGAAGGACTACAAGGAGAACCAAGGCTTAATGTGAGATCGATGCTGCTATTACAAGGTGGCATCGATGCGATGATATGAATAGTCAATTTTCGGACCTTTAGCTTCTCGTATTCAGTAAGTATTCATACTTCATACTAATGATGAAATGCGTGCTACAGGACACATGTTCTGCCAATGACAATGAACATATTGTTTATGACTTCTTTGCTTTAAAAATGAATGACCATCTGACAATTTAATAGCCCACTTGCACCTTGACTCAAATCTCAATGACCCTATCTAGCAGACATCCCAAGCTCTTCAGACTTCTATATCTACGTGGCCAGGCGCTGTATAGATACCGTACTACCTCGAATTAACGTGGACGTACGCTGCTCACATCCAGCAATTCCATGACCCGTTGCTATTGGCCGCGACACAAGAAAGACACTTCATCTGTCGATGTACCGGGTAGCTCCAGGTTCAATCCTCCTCCCTACACTATGACAGTAACTACTCTTCCGCAGTATGGTGATAGAAGACCCACAGTAACACCAAGCACCTCGACACTGCTAGTAATCAGGTAGCTCCCGAAGCTGTTCGAACAGTATACCCGATATGAATGGATCGTCGAGCTGATGACTTATGTTTCTGACTATTGGCGGTGACTGGGGTTGGTCATCTTGAATTGGTGAGTTGATTGTTGTCTTAGGATATCCATCATCGCGTATAGAGGTGTCGAAACTTGTATCTTAATAGGCTACCAATTAGTTTGTCTGGTAGGTTTGGTGTTGATATTAACTGCCTACCTAGTCTCACGCACACAACTCATGCGCAGCCAGAGCTATAGTAGCGTAGCCAAGTCCTCCCAAAAGTCCCCAAAGAAAACCAACAAAACCCCCAAAAAACTGGTCCGAACCACCAACTTATAATCCGTACATAAGCTTTTCCACAGCTCCAATCTGCAAGGGCAGGGTTAGGTACCTTATGCAGGAGAGTAGTGGTGGAGTTCGGTCCGCCCTGGCGGGATCCGACCGCCTGCATTATGAGAAGATTTTGTGGCAATTCTGGAGGTAGAAATTTGGGTTTAATATCGTTTACATACATTGGCTGCGTTTGCGCACCGGAGTATAGAAGCGGGAGTGGAGTATTTGTGAAGGTCGGATGCGGAGAGGGGTGCAGTGTTTGCGGAAGTTGTTGGATGGTTCAATTTCTTTGGTGTGAGGCGCGAAAACACGTTGTCTTGAGGCGTATGTTGGTTCGTTTGGTAAGTATTCACAAGCGGGTTGATAGAGTTATGCTATATAGAGGAGATGATGTGAATGGAATGGATCTTATAGCAGGAGTAGATTATTCCAGCAGTCAGTGGTGACAGAGAACACTTCTGATCAGATCCGACGGGTCTTTACCTCTAACAGGTGAAGGATGTACAGGCATAGAATGCCACCAAGCTGATTTGCTCGTGACTATCGGAGCTGCAAACTTCAATGACTATAGAAGGAAATCAGTATGGACGGTTATAGCACACCTTTCAAGTCGTGGAAAGATATGTGTTCTGGCCATAACAAGGCGAACTGGAAAGTTTTAGGATCCTATCTAGGAACTGTTTGAAGTTAGACAATCAATCTTGCAAGATTTTGGGATCAGTAGAAAATGCTAGGTGCAAATGCATCATGCTTGAAACAGTTCACTGCCGGAACTCCCTGATCTTATATACACGGCAGGCTCAGTAACATTGAAAATGCTTGTCTGATGCGGCATATGAAGGTGAATCGCTCATCGGTACCAGTACTCAGGCTTGACATAGTCAGACATGTTCTTTGGCTCCTCATAACCGTGGTGATGGTGGTGTGGGTCATCAGGCGGTCCAACGTAGTCCATCTTGTACACGCTTCCACACTCATCACATCGCTCATATGGTCGCTTTCGTGATACCTAGACAAGTCAGTATCCCTACAAATGGACTGTTCCAGTTGGAATCAGTGAGAGTGTGCATAAGATCACTTACCACCAACCATCGCACGATATGGGAGTCAGCAGGGCAGCCAGTACATCCAACCTGAAGCTCATCACCCGCAGAACGGACAACAATCGGATCTTGTAATGTTCCTATTCCAACCTCGTCAGCCGATTTCTTTAAATTGTAAAGAGTTGTCCCTCGTGCTTCGAGCACCAGTTTCATGGTACATACCAACTCGATCCGCAGGAAGCGGCCTCATGTCGAAAATGTCAATTCCCTGCATCTTTCCAAGAATTTCAAGACGTTCGAGACCAGTAGCTTGTTCAATATCGGTGGGAATTGTACCCGGCTCGGCACCAGGAGGAATCAGGTCGTCTTCGGATTTGATTTCTGTGACATACCACACATCAGCACATACTCCTATATTCCGGTTGTTGCCCTGGTAGTGCCTGCTGGCGCGTCCTTCCACGAGTCCAAATCCTTACCGTCAAAAGGTAGAAGCTTTCCTGCCGGGTCGCTAGGCTTCGGGTCATATTTTGACGCTCGCACTACCCATCGCGTCTGTCAGTTTTATCCTTCCAAACTTGTCTGCGTTCCTAAGGGTCCGTTCTTCGTATGAATCGTGGTCATGAGCTTGACATACATTGAGGGACAGTTGAGAAGGGTCGAGGAGCGAGGGAGGTAATTCGTGGTGCTACTCTGACGGGAACACGTCTCGCCAGAGAGACGAAACTGCGTGCTACCGACATATCGAGCTGTAGAGGAGGTGAATCGGCGTGTAGAGCGGAGAGTTGTGGTCAAGATACGCAGCAGCAGGAGAAATCAGGAAGTCACACCATTGGACAGAGCTAGGAGCTCTTAACTCAGCCTTGGCACAATCAGTCCACTACTTTACAAAACACCAACCACTCTACACAGCCACGGTCTCAAATGCTGACCTAACGATTTTGACATGTGGAAGAGCTGACACAGCATTCGATAGAAAATCGAACATAGCTTCACCAAAATACAATGGTTGCATGGACAGTTCTCGAAGCTCAAATGATTGTTAAGCCTTGTCACGTGCAAAATTTTAAACCTTGATGCCTCAGGCTCTTCTTTGATAATTCGCGACTCGCGCATTCAAACAACCTACTATATTCCACACCCATTACCTCCTCGCAGTCCACACAGTCCACACAACCACACATCAGAACAACTCAAACACCTCACAACCATGGCCAACTACCTCGCTTCCATCTTCGGCACAGAACAAGACAAAGTAAACTGCAGTTTCTACTACAAAATCGGCGCCTGCCGCCACGGCGATCGCTGCTCCCGAAAACACGTCAAACCCTCCTACAGCCAAACCATCCTCCTGCCCAACCTCTACCAAAACCCAGCCTACACACCCGGCAACAAGATGACACCTTCGCAGCTCCAGAACCATTTCGACGCCTTTTACGAGGATTTCTGGTGCGAGATGTGCAAATACGGCGAGATCGAGGAGGTTGTCGTGTGCGATAATAATAACGACCATTTGATTGGAAATGTATATGCGCGATTCAAGTATGAGGAGGATGCGCAGACGGCGTGCGATGCGTTGAATAGCAGGTGGTATGCTGCTAGGCCGATCTACTGCGAGTTGAGTCCGGTGACGGATTTTAGGGAGGCATGTTGTCGGTTGAATAGTGGAGAGGGTTGTGTGAGGGGTGGATTTTGTAACTTCATTCATCGGAAAGAGCCATCGTCAGAATTGGATCGGGAGTTGGAGCTGGCGACGAAGAAGTGGTTGAAGGCTCGAGGCAGGGATGAGAGGAGCATGAGCAGAAGTCCTACTCCAGAACCAACAAGGAAGAGAGGCTGAAAGCGCTATACTGAGGAAGAAACAGTTTAGAGAGGCTGGACAATATCCCGTTTCTGATAAGAACCAGTCTTGAGGCACTCCACCATGATACAAGCTCGAAGCGCAATTCCGCCTGCACGAAACAAGTGGTGAGATAGCTCACGGAAAGACATGCTTCAAGAGGACTACCTAGCGAGGTTGAGCACAAATCATGCTCTAGGTACTCAGAGGCAGTATATCGCTACGGACCAAAGACTGCAGAACAGCGATGGGCCAAAGCAGAATCGAAGAAGAAAAAATGTCCCAAGAGTTTCGAAAAGTCAACGAGCGTTAACTGCCCGCAAGAGCCTGCAAGACCATGCGTGCTACATCGGCAAAAAGCCCAAGACTAGAGTCGTTATGTGGGAGTGGTAGACAGATTATGGCACAATCTCTGTGCAATTACTAGTACTGAATTGAAGACATATCAGTACTCGAGTTATAGTATGCTCACCTGTGTTTAACCGTCCAATCTGTATGCTTCTTCGCCTGTCTGTAGCAGAAAGCCCCTTCCAGTTCACGCAATGAGTGAAGCCTCGTGTATTGGTCTCCACTAACGCTTGCGTGTTCGAACATTTCACAGTCCCAAAACTGCCTTCCAATCCGCCACTAAATCCGTTGCAGGCTGATTCGACTCGTGAAGCTGACAAGTCCTGGTCCAGCATTTTGCTTCTGTTAAGCTGTCTCGTGTTGAAGGTAAATCGCCATTTACCTGCGATGCAACGCCAATTTATCAACACCATGTCCATAATCATGCTTTCTATTCTGCTAGTAGCGACACCATTCACTGTTATTCATCCCATGTTCAGAAGCAATGAGTCTTCATCCTAGGTCACTGAATGGTCCAGCCCTGAAGCACCATAAACATACTAATACAACGCCTAGCAGCACCAGTGTGGTAAGCAAGACGATGATCCATCCACACACAAAAGCCTTTCGTCGTTTCTTTCGATGTCGCTCGAGCCAGGAATTTCTATCGCTGGTTAGCCGATGGCTGATCCACGAATTGGAGAAACAAGGCTCACGAATGATGCAGCTGTTTCGATATGGAGGTAGCATCGGTTTTTTCTGTAGTACTTCGGCTGAGATTGGCTTGAGCCTTCTCTTCGTCCAGATGCACAGCCATGGAGAAGCGCTTCCAGAACTGGGGGTCCCGGCCACCCGCCATTGCGGTTACCTTCTTGCTTTTGCCAGGATGAATGCCGTCAGAATGGTCGAGATGGTGTAGCTGATGCAGACCAGAGTGAAGCTGATTGCAAGGACAGCTATATCGGAATAATGAAATTAGAGATAAGCGAACAATCGACCTTGGTATTATATGAGGTGGAGTGAGTGACTGCGTACTGTCGACCTGCTGTGGTGAACACTGTAATGGTAAACGAGTGGACGATGCTGCTGCGCAAAAGAGTGAAGCAGAGCAGATCAAACATGCAAAGTAGAGCAAACCAAAAGGCAGTAGCGACAACGAGCTTCGGATTAAACACAAAACATGGAAGGCAGGATGTAGAAAGAGATTTGCCTTCTGTATCAGGAAAGGACGTGTTAGAGTATCACAGGATTCGGGGAATTTGACAGCAGCACCCACATGCTGGGGTCTTACTGCAAGAAGCCGTGATGTCTTGTGCTTTCAATCTCAATGACATCTGCACGGCTGACTAGGTAGGTGGTCCATGGTTGATTTGTATGAGCAGGACGGCCACCGTGCGACAAAAACTGGTCAACTTCGTGATTGCAAGTCATGAAGGGACGCCATGGCCACGGGGGACTGCATTAGCAGGAGATATTGGCATCAGCTTGATGCAGTCATGGTGAGTTAGTGGCTTGGAGGAAGAGACAGGAGGGATCTTGTTGTTGAGGTGGAGGTGTACGGAGATTACATCTCAGCCTTGTCGGCCTTCCGAGTTGGCTTTAGTGATGTGCTCCCAGCCAGATGTAGAATGATTGGCTACCTACCATTTTCTGGTGGGTCGATGTAGCCTTGGCATGCTTAATAATTATATACCTGGTTAACCAATTTGCTTCCATTTAGCTGCGCTCCTTTTGCTTCTCCTCTTATAGTATTGTACTCCATACTCCCACGTGCAATGGCTTGTTATACTTCCACATGGTCCGTGTGGTAACGTCCTGTCTACCTTCTTGCTGTCCTTGCCATCTTGTAATGCCCATCCATGAGGCAAGTTGGTTTAGAATAAACCACCATCCCACCCTTATCAGCAGCCACCATGGAGAACTAGCTCTCACTTGAAATCTCCTTATGTGGCTGGATTTGCCCTTGATGTATCCCCAGCATAAGGCTGTGCCGGTAGTTGTCGAGTCTGGTGTCTTAAAGCCAGCTGCAACTCTTTCAAGGATGAGCCAAGGATCACTTGCTTTTCAAGTTGAGCTAACTCTTTCGTTGTACATGCTGACATCGGGTATTTGAGTTCAAGCACGAGGGCGTTATCCGTCCCTCTCGTGCAGTATGAAAACAACGAGGCCGTATTTCCTGGCGTCGCAACTGTGCGGGAGCGTTGGTGGCAAGCTTACCAGGCTTTCCCCAATGTTCAGGTTTGTGCTTTCTCAGCACGTGGAGGTAAGAAAGAGGCTGCAAGAGAGCCAACCCTAGCTGTGGCTCATCTTCGACATAGAGCTGAGAACTGTGAACCATATTGACGAAATGGAGAAGCTGTGCTCCCTGCCAACTGAGCATGACAAGGCCTCGAGCATGTAGGTACACATTGCACCTACAGCAGCTGTTTTTCGCAATGGTTGAGCTATTCGGACGAATCCTCTCACTATACTGTGCTGCCCTGTCTTGCGTCGCCACAACAAAGAATTGGCTGGCAGACATGATCAACAGGCTTGAAAGACAATACCTTGCCAGATAGGTCAGTACTATCAGTACCTGTCACAGTCTCGGTCCTCAGTTCCCGTGCTCAAATTGGTCTGGTCGTTAGTGATGTGAATACACCTACAGACAATATGAACGATACCTAGTGTACGATTCAGTTGCGGCAGTCGCTGCCTGCTGATCACATGCAACTAGTGACGCTTTCACTCTTATCAGACAAACAACCCTGTCTGCCTCTTACAAATCGCTTCACCTTCGGCATTCCCAAGTCTATGTTCCTTCCCCTATATTCTCGCCTAACCTTCCTCTTGGATCCATTCGGTATACTAAATCCAAGGAGCAACACCGACGATATGAACCAAGGCGATGTAAGTACCATTACATACAGTCCCTTTCCAGCATCAAACCTATTATCCAAAATTCAAACACCCATACTAACATCTGTCGCCCTAGCCACTTCCACCATGCTTCCAAACCAACGACCTGGTCTACGCCAGTCCAATCCCCTACTACAAAGACGAACCCTTTAAACTAATCGACAAAACACCATCTCATCCTGGTGTTTCGGTCGTGTCAGGGTATTCTTGTGTACCTTATTCTCCTTCGTCCGCTAATCCATCCACTAGACGTTGGGCTTCCTTCTGGGGTGCAGTTATACGAACCTGCTCGATAGCGAACTTGAATCGACTTGTCTTGTCCGTCCGAGCTTTTCTAGCCGCAGCTCTTTCATCTTGTGTCGCTATGTTGCCAAGGTCAGATGCCAACATTGCCAATCTCACAGCATCCACACCGGAGCCCACCACTCCTCTTACACTCCGACCCTTCGAAACATCCCTCACCCTCCCCAAGAACGCAATCTTCCTCGTCGCAAAAGCCAACTACTCAACCACCTCAACCGAACCACACAAATATATCCTCACCCTCGCCAACCCAGCCTCTCTCAGTTTCGAAGCAACAGAAGCCCAACTCCTCGAAAGCCTACCCTACCAAGCAGGCGACATCGTCCTCGCCAAACACACAGCAAAGGCAGAGCCGTACCGAGTTGTGTCCGTCAATATCGAAGCCAAGAAGGAAAACCGTAAGTCCAATATTCCGTCCTATCCCATCCCATTTCCTAGACCAACAACTAACAAAAGCAAATCCCAAACAGAAAACGACGAAGATTACGCAATCTCAGCCAAAGTCCAACTCGAGCAAGAAATTGGCATAAAGACATGGGACGACGCATTGAACTACAGGATGGCTACGAGTGAGGAGGCGGAGCAGTCGTTTCCCGGTCCAGAGTAAGCGAGGAATTAGTCACGGTATAGCATGATACAGTACAATACAGTACGATATCAAGTACGAGATGAGGCCGTTTAGATCCGGGCGTTAGAATCGCTGGCTACATACGGTTGATACGGTTGGTAGTATGAGCACGGGCGTCCACTCGAATGCACTGAAATACCATGCAATTTATGATTCGTGCATTGAGATTTCTGAGCTTTCTTGCTGTTTCCTGTACAGTAATCTCAACACGGGCATCTACCCGAGTACACTGAAAAACCACGTAACTTGATATCCATGTGTTGAGATTTCTTGTGCATACTGTACAGTTTTACAAGCACGGGCGTACCCTCCACTATGCTGAAAAACTACATAATATAAAATCCACGCGTTGATATTCCTGAGATTTCTTACTGTGTACTGTACAGTAGTATGTTCACGGGCGTGCACTGTATCAATTTGGAGCATATACGTTTAAGATGTTTTGCTGCATGCTGTACAGCTGTATGGTCACGAGCGTGCACTCCAATACACTGGAAAAAGACCATGTCCTATTACATGTACATCAATTTCAGTGTTGTCAAAGAGAATTATGTACACGTACGTATGTTCAAACACCAAAGACCGAGTAACGACGTACTTAGCGTGTAGTGAATGAACAGTGAAGAATATGTATACATGTACAGAACATATCGAATAGCAGCCTGCCCCAGCAGGACTCCAACGTAATAGCGCCCACAGCAATTCAATCTTCCTTACCACAATCATGCTCAATCTACCCTCTCTGCTCTTTTCTCGTCAGGTCACCTTCCCGAGGAATATGCTCACGGTTTACATTCTTCCCCTTCCCATCAGCATGACCCTCATCCCGACCCTCAGTCTGCCGTGGCTCGCCATCCCCGCCATCCTCATCATCATCACTACCATCATGTAACCTCTCATCCATCCCCGGCGCCAAATGCAACCAAACCTCCTCCTCCCCCCTACCTTTCAATTTCCTCCAATACTTCTCCCTAACATGCGGAATCAATCTCTTGCGTCCCTCATGCTCAATCTGTAGTCTCACACCAGTCCATTTATCCTTCGGTTTGTGTTCGGTTGGCATTTCGGTTGTCGTGTCCAGATCGAGTAATTTCTTCTCTGGAAGATTGCGGCGCCAGGCCTGTTCTTCTTCGCGGCCCGTTTCGGAGTTTGTGAAGAATAGCACTCGCGAGAGGAAGTCGAGGGAGGCGTCGATGTTGACGTCTATTGCGCGGATGGGGTTCATGGTCATTTTCATGATGCCGCTTGCGATGTGCGGATATAATACACAGAAATCGGATTGCGAGATGTGAACTGTGCCGCGGACTGTCATGAGCCAGGCCGGTTGTTTTGCGGCCCGGGCTTCGCGGATGACTGTTTCGGCGACGTCGAAGTTCGCGTCCCAGTACATGAATGCTTCGCTGTTGATGCCTAGGATAGGCCGTTTGATTTCATGGCCTGGCTTGGCGTCGCGCACGACCATGCCCCAAATGTCGTAGATTATGGCTTGCGATATGTAAGGGAAGTGCTCGGAGCGGCGCAGCATTTCGACGGTTGTGGCGGAGCCGAAAGAATGGCCTATCATCGTGACGTTGTCACAGTGTAGACGGGAGGAGAAGGTGGTGAAGTCCACGCCGTCGAGGCCTTGGGAGGATGCGCCTGGTACGCCTCGTTTGCGTAGATTACTCTCTTTGAATTTGCCGCCTTTGCCTTCGCTTATTTGCGTCATTATGTGGTATGCTTCGTCGAGCTCGGCGAGACGTAGATCGATTTGGGCTTCACGTAACTCGTGGTCGATTTCGTGGTCTGGAGAAGTGTCGTACTTGTCGTCCATTGAGAAGATGAAGTCTACCATGTCGTAGTTCTTCGATGCTGAACCATGTTTGCCATATTGCCCGTTCTCCTGTGCTTCAGCTTGTTTCTCAGAGCTCATGGTTGGATGGTTAACTAGCGATCTTGGTCCACTTCCGTCCCGGTGCTCGACCGCACAGACGATGAAACCATGACTTGCAAATTCACCACAGATGCTGCTGTAGCATGTTCTGTTGCCACCCAAGCCATGACTGAAGAGGATGAGTGGAAATACAGGTCGGTTGGGTCCTTCGGCAGGTACGGGTCCTATAACTCTGTCCTTCTTGTCACGGTCGTGCCATGATTTGTTGGTTTGCGGCCAATGCTCTGCAAGTCTAGCATTCCTCCATGCCGGAAGCTTGGTGAACCATGTAGTCATCATGAAGAACAGCATTGTCGGCCATTGTGGCAGTGAAGCAAACTTGCCATAGCCACGAGCAGTCAAGTCCCGAGGTCGTGACAGCCATGTTGGTCGGGCGTTGTGTTTCGATATGGCTTTCTGTATGCGTGCATCGTTTGCACTGTCGAGGTGTGCAGGGTAGTAGATGGTTAGTAGTACTGTTTCAAGAGTAAGGGCATATTTGTGTTCTCGCTTGATGTTGGAGAAATGCCGAGGGTTACGGACGGGGATCTCGAGGTCGATAACACCAACATCGTACGGGCCCGAGTATTTCGGTAGCTTGCCATATAGTGGTAGTCTGTCCCGGAGGGAACTGGGTGGTCTTGCTTTTGGTGTTTTGTCGTCAGGCTTATGTTTGGGTTTCCGCTTCTGATCTTTGGGATGACCCAGGACGTATTCGGGAAATACATCCGACGTTTTCATTCCTCAGTCCGCTACGGTACACGAATTGCTTCTCTCATGGATCATGGACTAGACAGTGGTGATGCATATGGACGACTGATATGTTCCTACAGGATCCTACATTTTCAAGTAGATCCGGACTGCACGGCATTTCCCGTTCGTCACTTCAGGTGCAATACTGGCATAGGTTGATTTGAATTTAGATAGCTGTAGCTTGGCAGCAACAGTGGTATCTGATTTGGCTGAAGGAGCTACTGGAGCCACCGGAGCCGTAACGCCGCAGGTTCCGCTCGGGAATGACGTCACTTTCTTACTCGTTTTTGGTTTTATGCACGAGCACGTGTGGACAAGGAGGAGAAGTTTCACCTTCAAGTTTACCGAGTGCTGAACTTTGTATCACTCACTGCGATAACATTTCCCACCAAAGTTACATGTAGATGATCAGGCGTCCAAGCCAATCTGAACAAAACTTACCCCAAGTCCATTTCGCGCTCTCGTTTGAGCGAAGTGGTTCACTGCCTTCACCACAAGCTGATATTGAATATCCCTACTTGATTGCTTATAACAGTTGGGTACCATACCTGTAGTGCTCAGCCGAGCACGCTGAGGTGCAAGAATGTAGTTCATACTGTTGGAAAGCAAAGAAAGTGCGAATGTCCATGCAATTGGTGCTCGTCAAGTCTTTCGTGGGCCAGAAAGGGCACAGGCTGTCCACCCACTCCTCCATTCCAATGTAGGGGGGGGTCTACCGTGAAGACGATAAGTCTAGGTCCTAGCATGAACTGTGAAACTCTCCCTGTAATCTGGGGAGCAAGGTTGGAACCATCAACTGTACGAAGTCTCCCACTGCCACCTTGCTCTCAGTATGGATAGTGCACCACCCTGCGTTTCAACGGTTCTACCTCGTCCACGATCATTGAAATCATTCGTGTGCTCTTGTTCGAAAGGACGTGGGTCATATGCCGGATTCAAGTGATCGACAGCACCGTCAGGTAGTTGTTGCTTGAAATCGTCCAAATTGTCATGGTCTCTGAAATGTCTTCTCGGTGCTCCCCACCACATTCCAAACAGTCCATTCCCATTTCTGGTGGACAATGCTGCCTCAGCGTTATGCTCAACCCATTTGCCATAAGCCGCACATTTCGCAAGATGGTCTTTGTACACTTCATCGTCAAATCCTGTTGTAGCAGTGGTTTGTAGTGTCAAGAAACTCTTCTCCTGCTTCCTGAGCGGACGACAAAATTCAGTCAAATGATGGAAAAAAATTCCCTTAAAGGTCTGGCCATCCTGACTACAATAGAGTCTATGGTCACAAAATTCCTCCAGCACACCACCACGGCCAAGGCCTTGCCAGCGTCTGTCTTCGTTATTCGGCCAGCCAGTGGCACGGATAACACTGCTGACAAGATCATGGCCATCATCAAGATAACTGCGAGCTCCTGTTGCTAGCCATAAACCTCTGTTGGCTGTCAGAAGCACGCCTTGGTTATATGTGTACACCATTGAGTTGAGCTCATCACATTTGCCAGTACCAGGATTGATTGTACCGTTCGAGTACCGATGCCAGCCATTGATGTGAAAACCATCCTGATAAAGACCTACCTCGTTGCGCATATGTGAATCCTTTAACCATTTGTAGGACTTGATAGCATTCTCCAGATAGACAGGATCATGAGGGTTACCAAACGGCGGCTCACTACTACCAGTCATGAATGGTGAAGAGTTGTTGTCGCCAGGGAAGTAAAGGTACATCGAAATACTTGCAGCAGTGTACAGCTCGTTAGTGATCGCATTCTTATACGGTGTGAGTGAGGGGTTCCAGGTCATGCCTCCATCACAGAGTGCATCGTCCCACCCAACTGAAGCAAGTTCATAGAAAACCCTCGACCTGTGAGCAGCCATGGGACTGAGCTGCACTCCATGCCAGGGCCCAGACTCGAATTCATCAGACTCGCCATGTCTTGTAGCATACATGTCAGCAAACTTGATGCTCTCGAGCCAGCCGAGAACCACCCATAGCATATCGTCAAAAGCCTGCTGGCGAAGAGCAAAGACGTTTTCTCCAAAGTAGTAGAATGCACTTTGGGTATAGTACTGGTTGATCAAATTTTCCCACCGCAGAACATCAGAACATGACGATGCCAACCGAACACAAACCGAAGGATAAATGGACTGGTGTGAGACTACAGATTGAGCATGAGGGACGCAAGAGATTGATTCCGCATGTTAGGGAGAAGTATTGGAGGAAATTGAAAG
>Ga0181469_100051_pt2 | contig 20756 bp, 19 predicted proteins | sample InSIn2SAF170_2_FD_119081 | JGI IMG/M metagenome (GOLD analysis project Ga0181469, IMG submission 119081) | Clean room microbial communities from NASA Spacecraft Assembly Facility at Jet Propulsion Laboratory, Pasadena, California, USA -... ... | reverse complement strand
ACTTCGTACGTCGTTTGTGTAGTCTCGTTGGTGAATGGTGTTTTGCGGTGTTGTGACATCCTACAATAGTTAGGCAGAGTTGCTTTGACCGTGTCAAAAGAGACCCACATCGCGAAATGTGTTGTAGCGGAGGTGTCACGGCGAGAAGCTCGAGGCTGCTTGGCGTTGTTTGACACTTGAAGGAAGTGTCACTTTGTTGTGACATCTCGTCACAAGTGTTTGCGATCTGGACGTGAAGAAGGATGTATGATTTGGCGAGCAAAATCGCTGTCCAGTACGCGTACTGACAGCTCGTTCTAGAGGATACCTTGGAACCACCAACTAACGACGTCCAGACCGCATGTCAGTGTGCATGCTTCATGCTATACCGTTGACAAATGAGTAGCTGGAGTACAGTAGCTAGAACTCTCCACCTAAACATAGCACTCCTGGCATCGACACATATCCACTTTGACCCCTTTGCCCAAGACCATGTACTCGAGTATCTTTCTTCGCGAAGAAAGGGTCAGAATTTGAGGCATCACAATCATCTCGATCCTCAAGTAACTCGTGCTCAAACGAAACGCCAAGATGACTCAGAAGCAATCGTCCTTTCTCACATGCATCAACAACACGCAATACATTCCTTCGTCTCGGCAGGAAGCTGAACATCCAAATTTCCCTTCGGCATTGCCGGTGCAAAGAGGCGAAGGATAGAGTAATGAGAAGATCACAAGGATCTAGTGGCCATTGCGAGTTTTCGTCCCTTGTCGGTCAGGTCAAGAGACGAGATATTCCGAGATGTGAGGGATCAAACAGAGCAATTGGGATAGAAGATCCCCTGGGATGATGATTCAGATAACGATGATGATGTAGGATTGCGAAAAGTGATGCACCAAATGGACCCATGACTCGGTGGAGAACATGCCGAGTCAAGTTCGTGAACCGACCTCTTGGTCGAAGTCTCGGCGTGCAGTCCGCCGGCAAACGGCGGTCAATCAGCACATCTGCCGGGACGCACCCAAATTCATAGTCTGACGCCGCGTCTCGGCGCACCGCCACACGTATCCAACGTCGGAGGGAGGGCAGGAAAAAGCAATCGAAGATTCGAGGTCGCAGTGGCGCTGGCAGACACGTCGTCCACCGTTTGGTAACGGCGAAGAGGGCGGGTAAAGTAGCAATAGCCTGACATCCGTTAACCCTTACTCCGTACTCCTCACAGGCTGAGTTAAAGATAGAGGACGCTGATGCGATGTGAAAGGTATACGGCCGTAAATTCCGGACCCTATAAAACTGAGGAACTAAGTGGCTGCTGTTCGAGGAAAGACCATTTCCAATGACCAGAGAAACGGTCGGGTATTGTGTGCTGATAACCATATTGCAAAAGACAAGGAAAATAAGATATGAGAATAATGAACAACCAAGGAAACAGAGCAAAGAAGGGTATCTCGAAACAGACAGTCAGACCCTTGAGCACCCAATATCGGTCCCAGACATTCCCAGAAACCGCTCAACCACTGTGTACATTGAACGAACAAATCGTGCTTGTCTGTGTGCGCCGGGGTGAAATAAAGCAGGATGATGAGAAAAAACATTAGTAGAGGAAACAGAGCAATAAAACAATCAAATAACGGAAGTTCTCGCAAGAAGGGGTATCGGTTGAATCAACACAAGGAAAGGTCCAATGGTAAGAAAGGACAGGGGTATCTCAAATCGCCTGATCGCTGATCGAAGGCGGGATATGATTAGCCTTCAGTCTCCAGGACCCAGGTAGCAGGTTGATTCATGACGGGTCATTATCAGGGAGGTTGGTGATGGCGATTTAGTAGACCAGCCTGAGCTCGTATCCAGAGGAAGCGTTTGGCCTCGAATGCCACTGGTTTTGTTGTACATCGACTGGTGCGAATTCGGCCTTCATATCTTGTCCTTCTGGCAATTCGCGAATTGCCTCATCGTCCATCAAGATCTGGATTCCCTTGGGGTTAATGCGGACCGTGCGGACAATCTTTTGAGGTTCGATGCCAAACTTGACTGCAGCTGCGCTGACAAAATCGTTGAGGTTTCTTTGCAGAAGATACACTGCGCGGTAGTAGTTATCCTCGGCCGCCTTGCCATGGACTCGAGGTTGCAAATAGAAACAAGCCACTAAATACGTTAGTTTCGGTTATTTTTATCTCAAGGTAGAATAAGCTTACGAGGCTTGTTAGCGCGCTCTGGAGGGGGTTGATAGGCAGAGTCGACACCAATTGCTTCGAACCAGCCGGAGAGAGTGCCGCCAGTTGGTGAGTGAGCCTGCATCTTTACAGGCTGGTCGGGTGGACTGGCCAAGTGCTGTGGGTTAGAAGACTTCAGGTCCATGGGTGCGACTTGAGAATTGCTGCGGCCCCATTCGTTCGAGTTAACGCGAGAAGGAGGTCCAAAAGCGCTTGGACGGCGGAAGTTTGAGGGTAGCGATTGGTTGCTTGGAGTGGGCGAGACCATAGCAGAGCTGCCCTTGTTACTTTGACCATCCCACATGTTCGTGTCGCTAGTATCGACTCTAGTCAGGCCTTGAGAATCTCCAGAAAGGCTCACTGGGTGAAGGTCGGGGTCGTCCTCCTCTGCGCCTCGCAAGAACAAGACGCTAATCGGGCGAGTGGAGCCAAACATGTCTTGCAGTCCAATGAGCTTCATTTGCAGGTCTTCTTCAGCGGAAGATCTTCCAGTCGAGGCTGTAGAGGACATGGACCAAGTTCTCTTGTGCTTAGGTACTTTGCCGGGTCTTTGAGGGATAGCGTTGACCTTTGAGATGGAGCCACTTCTCTTGCGCTTGCTCGAATCTCTCATACCGGACTCGATCTGAGAAATCTGCTGATTCATTTTGTCAATCAGCTTCTTGACGTGGGCGACATCGTTGGAAAGCTTGCGCTCGGCACCGTGGTCGCGGAATAGCTTGACTTTGCAGTAGCAGACTTCGTGGGCGGGTTGTTGTGAAGGCGACATGGAGTCAAGCAAGAGCTCGGTCTTGGTGCACAGGCGGACTGGAATGCCCTTGACACCCTTTGAATGGCTGAAGTCGGTGGACAAGAAGTTGAAGCGAACAGAGATGGGACACTCGATTCCTTGTGCGTTGGGAGACGGGCTCCATGTCACACAGAAGCCATCAAACGAAGAGGATTCGAGTTCCAGCTTGGGTCGGTTGAGGTCATTTGATTGGTTCTGGTCGACAAACTCGACTGCTTGTAGACGGCCGCCACGTTGGTGAGCTTCGTTAGTACCGCGGCCTTCTTTCCAGAGCTGCCAGCAGGCTCCAGGGCGCTGTCTTTGGGAGTCTTCTTCGAATGAGACGCGGACGAAGGTGCGGTATTTAAGTTGGCCGACAACAGAGTGCTGAGGAGCAGTGTCGTGAACGTTGAGTGTGTAGGCCTGACCCTTGTTGAGGTATGTGATAGGAATCTCATCAGCCGATCTGACCATGGCGGTCGGAGCATTGAGAGTGACACGGTAACGGAAGCTAAGAAGATCGTGAGTATAAAGCAAGGAAAAGGGTGGACTGGGTACTGACTTCTCGCTCGAGGGGTGTTGAGGGAGAGCGACGAGCGCAGCGTTGCTGAGCTGAGGCTGAAACATGGGTTCCATTTGAGTTTGGTTGGACATTTCGACGTCTAGGTTCATGTCACCACCACACATTGGTGAGTCGGCGGCTTGACTGTCGAGTTGTTCAAAGAGCGGGCCTTGGTGCTGGAAGTTGTGGGGAGGGAAGGTAGGCTGGTGGTGCATTTGGAAAGGGTGAGCAGGGTTTCCGAATGGGTTCATGTGATGGTGATGCTGCATAGCATGTGCAAACGAGTGCATGTGGGTGAGCTGGGGAGCATGGAGTGCTGCTGTGTCGGAAGTGGACATGGAGAGGGGAGTGTTCAAGCCCAAGCCAAAACCCGGAGTGTGGAGGTCACCTGCTTGCGGGTGGTAGAGGGTGTTTGTGCCACCAGGGGTGGGAGTGTAGTAGCCTGGCATTTGGTTTGCGAAGGTGTTGAACGAGGAGCTGTTTGGGTCAAGCACCGAGGGGGTGAGGCCGGTGCTGCCAAAGTTCCACTGTTCGGTCGAGGAAGCTCGAGGAGTGGGGTCGGCATCCTTGATGTTGTGGTGCTCGGCGAATTGCCTGTAACCGCAATGGGATGGTTAGTCATTGCGTACTACGACAGCAGTGGTGGAGAGTGGTGGACGGTTGCTTGAGGGACTTGGTTGGGTGAGCGGAAAGGTGGAGAGACATACCGAGGATTCAGCGTTGCGACATCCAAAGCGTTCAGCGAGGGCGCGTTGGCGTGGCCGGCCGACGAGGTGGGCGGGCTGTTGGGATTGAACTTGATGGCCTCGAGGTAAGGCTTGAAGCTCTTTTGCAATTCGATGCTCGGCTTTTGCGAGCTTTGTCTGCAGCAGCAATAACAAATCATGTCAGCCACGGATGCGCGCGCGAGGTTCAGCCAGCTGTGGCAGTGTGGCTCGCTCTTACCTATGCTCGAACATGGTTACCGGGCGCTCACCATGCGATGTTGAGATGTGATAAAGTCTTCAGGGCGCCGACACTGCGAGCGCGTGGAGGAGAAGGACAAGGTGCTTATGTGGAAGAGGAAAGACAACTCTTGCGGATAAGGTCGTCACCAGGTGAGTCGATGAAACAGCGTGCAATAAGGGAAAGGCGCAACCACAAGCCACAGGATGCGCGCCGTTTTAACTGCAGGCTGAATTGTGGCCCGACCAAAACCTACGCTACCAACATGGAAGCGACACTCTTGGATGTCCCGTGCGCTGCCGATTTCTTCGCTTGCGCTTGCTTGCGTGCGCGCCCATCGCTCCAACGTTGTCGTCTGCCAGCATCATGCCTCGTGCGTGTGCCTCGCTCCGCTCTCTCGCTTTTTGCTGTCCCAAGAAACTGCACAACTCTGTCCCGCGCCACACCTAGCCACATGGCTGTGCAAAAGCATCGAGACTGCCGAAGCCTGCCTTTGTTGTCAACATGGCCGACCCTTGGTCTAGTGCCACAATTGGTTTTTGTTTTTGCTTCGGATCGCTTGTCGCTCACTCATGCACGCTTGCAAAAACGGAAAGCGTGTGCCCTCGTGTGGCTGGAAACGCATCCCCGCAAAGCCAGCGGCGCTGACTCGAGCCCTCTCACGCCAATCTTCGATCTTTCCTCTCACCAAAACTGCGGCTCGATCACCATTCTCTGAAATCCGAGGCATCGTCTCCGATGCTAACTGCTTCGAAGCTTACGTTGCATCCAGCCAGCAAATCTGACTAGCACGCATTCGAGACTGCCCGACTCTACCCTTTCCACGCCCCCCTTTTGCCGTTCCTAACTCGCAGACCACCGCTGTCGCATCTCGCATTAAACTCGAGTAGATACGGAGGCAGACTGCTGACCTCCACCTCTCTCTGTCGCTGTCGTGACGTAGCCACTCCCGCGCTGCACAATACCGTGCGCGGGTCGACGCATACAATCTTCCCCGAGCCCTCTTAGCACTGCATGCTATCAAATCTCACCCTGCATCAATGGTCGGAACGATTCTGCGATGGTAATTCGCCGATACAGCCACATCTCTTCCCAATCCTTGACCAATTCTGCTGCCGCTCTGGCATCGGTAGCATGCCCTATTTTCTTCTAGAAGAAGCTCTTTCTCTGCCGTCTTTCTGCTTCAAGCAATTTCCCTTTTGCAAGAGCAACCGAAATTGAGATGTGCTTACGACTGGTCCGCTGGACTTTGGTAAGCCACTAACATCATGCGCTGAACAAACCTTATATTGCGTCGAGCCATCCTATTATTACCACCACTGTTCATATTGTAATTGCGCATGGCCCTTCTAGGGATAGCAGACGGAGACAAAAAGAACGCACGTCCTGCCGTTTCAAACGAGCGCTGTCAAAAAGTGCAAGCCCGATAGAGCTTTCGTCATTGGAGACTTTGCACTATGCCCCACCCTCACACCGTTTGGGACGTTCGTTCAAACGGCGCCTTTCGCGCTTGGCTCTTCTCTCTCGCGAAAGCCACCCCAAGCACCACACGAGTGCAGCAGCCCTCGAGGCATCGATCAGCGAACAAGTTGGCCCGTAACATTTCCGAAGCTTGTGATCCGCCGATCTTTCCCCCTCTCTATCCCCATGCGTCTGCCACAACGAAGTGGCGGTGGACAGCGAAGCAATACGGAGTGGGTATCCACTTTCCCGGAGACTTCTGATCTTCAAAGCAGCCCGAAGATCCTGCGATGACCAGTGACCCAAGGTCCGTCTATGTGTCTTGCTGAGCAATCGGGAAGGGATGTGGTTGAAGAAATTGGCTTTCGAGACGAACGATTTTTAGCTTACCTGTAGCGATTCCGAACGTGGCTCATTGGGAGCGGGAGAGCTGTCGGTATGTCTCAGCGAGGGCAGCTTGTGCCACAGTTCGCACGTACGCCACACCTAGCGACATCACCAGCCGCTTTTTGACGTTTCTCATGTGGCGGTGCCTCGGCCATCCTTTCCCCTCTTCTGCCAAACCTTGTGGCAGATGTGGCAGGTGAGTTGTGGCTGTGGCTATGCAGCTGTCACTCCTGTCACGCCTTGAAGCACGTCGAACGCGCTCCAGACCCGTTCCTTCCAAACTCTCTGATATGATTCGATGTGAGTCTCTCTGCGGGAGATTTGCTGCACCCAATATGGATACTGGTTGGTACGGGTAACTCGGTATGGAGGGTGTGGCTGTCATCCATCTAATATGCCGCGGGCTGGTGGACGTTCGGAACCCCTCCCACGAAGACAATCTCCCGTGTTTTGTGGCAGTTGCTTGATTGCATTTGCCCTGTCCGCTACATGTCCGGATAGAGTGTCTGGAGATGGCCCTTCTGTGGCTGGTGTCTGATGCACAACCGCAGAGAAGGGTACAGTACAGTACGAGAGATCTACCACGTCCCTGGACCAAAAACACCGTCTTATTCCCCCTGGCCGTGCTATTTGGAAGCAGTCGCGCGCGCCTATCAATGATCTACAAAGGACCTCTTTGCCGCTACGTGATCAAAGAAAAAGGTCATTGTGTCACTCTATCTGCTACCAAAGTCGTCTTCAGAAATTCCACGCTTCAATACAGCCGCGAAGTGGTCGAAACAGCCATTGATGTGGAGATTTGAGGTCTTTGCGAAAAAAGGCGCAAGACTTTGTGCCCTTTCCTCGCATGGAGAAAATAGTCCATGACGCGGCAGACTTAATGCAGGGTATAGAGTAGATTGCCAATGAGATTGATTGCTTCGGTAGTACCTGATACTGTCATACTGCAGCTCTTTGTATCATATGAGGTGTGAGGCTTCCATTTGTGATGCCTGGAGCATTACTCCGAGCGTACCTGCAATTCAATCTGCAGCACAAGAAACTGTATACGTAGACCCCCTTGACGGACAGCATCTTGAGACACCCAGTAAGATCAATGGACACTATCATATGTACACACGTTACGGTACAGTTACTGGTACCTGGGCAGGGCGAGAGAAGTGTGTATTGCATGTTCTATTGGCTATCACTGTAGACGACGAAGAGAAAGCCACGCTGATGATTGACGGAAGCATGCACAACCACACCTAGTAATTCTTCCACTGCATATCCCCCGCCATTCCTATCTTCCACATGACCCATGACCCATGGGGTTATCAATGGCAGCCTTTCGTCATGCTCAATTATAGCGGTTGGTGATCTAGAATTGGTGATGCCAGGGTTGTGCGCTCTTGCCTCATGCGTTGGCGCGATACGATCCATGTAATTCTGCTGATGGTTTTGGCGAGTTCGAAGGAGCAGCAGCACGAGCGGCAACGACTGCAATGTTGTTGACATCGTGCATGCTACCGTAGCGTCCATTGACCAAATCACCGATGCTTCTCACGCTGTCTCTTGACGATAGGCGAGGGCTTTCCAAGAGATTGCTGGATCTTGATGTTCCTCTGCTATGGTTTGTGTCACCATCCGAGGCTCTAATGGCAGTGAGGAAGCTCGACGATGAATCCTCTCTTCTTGGTCTTGCGAGCGATGCGTCGAATACGGGACTCGGAATCTTTGACAGGCCAGGCGACTCTATCAGGGGTGTTGTGACTGGTGACGACACAGCGCTGTCTGCAGCGCGGATGCCTGATGCCTTGAGCGGGGATGAGGAGAGCGGCGGAGCAAAGTTGCCTACGGAGACACTTCTATGGAGAATTGATCTTGCAGGTTGTTGTGCTCTCTCTTGCGAAGAGCGCAGGTCGTTGTCATACTCAAAGGAGAACCTTCGTGCATGATCCAGATGAAGAGACTCAGGACGAGTCTTTGAGGTCCGAGACGTGATCCGTTCGTTGTTGCCTGCCTCGAACGACGGTGTGCGGAAATCAGGATAGTGAGTGGGTTGATCCTCACATGCAACCTCAGTGGTTTGCCTGAGCAAAAGTTCGTCGATATTTGAAGTAGCTGTTGTATCTTCATCGCCAACCATGCCTGCGTGTTGCTGAGCGGAATCATTCTCGGATGAGTCGGTGTCGGAAAAGGAAGGTCTACCGGCCAGCAGTTCGAACATTGAGGCCTGAGAGAGGCTGGTGAAGTCCTGCGGACTGGGAGGCGAGTCGAATGGAAGGTCGCTGTAGTGACTGGTGGTAGAGAACTTGTGCGATAGTACCGCCATCTTCTGCGATGGAGATACAGGACGATTTCGGAGGGGTACTAGAGGTAATGGTGAGTTTTGTTCCTTCAGAAAAGGGGTCGACCAACCTCGTTGAGCCTTTCTGGCAGCTTCAACCCTGGCATCATCTTCAACTCTCGTTCGTTCGAGGAATTCAAAAACTGTTTCCCTAGGGTCATTCTTGCTCGTGTTGGCGCCAGATGCAGTACGTCGTCTATGCTCGTTTCGCAGTATACTGCCTTGTCTTGCACGAAAGACACCGGCCATGCCCTCCTTGTCTTTTGCGATGATGAGTTCGAGCCTCTTGACCTCGGCCTTGTATTCCTCTCTTTCTTGTTGCCATCTCTGTCGTTCTCGCTCTGTCTCATGATGAGATGCGAATCGAGTTTCGACTTCGTATTTCAGCTTGCGCATCAGAGAGGCGTTCTCGTCGCGAAGATTGCGGAATCCTTCGAATATCATGAGAAGCGGTGAGTTGTGCTTGACGTCCAAGGGGCGGTAAGGTTCTGCCATCAAGGTGCGCATCATCGAGTCCATCATCTGGTCGGGGTCTGGCTCACATCCTTCTGGCCAGGTCTCATGAGGAGAGGAGATTGTTTCTTTGAAGGAGGTGCGCTGGTCGGCAGACCATATCGAAGATCTGCCATGATTGGCCGAGGAAGTGCGGTGGGAGAAGTAGGAGCTGATTTTGGGTCGCGCCTTCTTTCGAGATGAGCCAAAGCCGCGAGTGATTACTGGCTCTGTCTCATCTTGCTCTCCTACAGGCATAAGTGCATGTGGATAGCCAGGCTGAATTCTTCGGCGCCATTGATAGACATCTGCCATTGTCTTGATCTAATCGCGACTGACGATGTGGATTTGATGTAGGAAAAAGAAATTCAGTGATACTCGGTTGGAGGCTTTGTTGGCGGCAGCGTGAAGGTCGAGTGATGCGTGGTGTACTGTTTCAGAACTGGCAGCCGCGACTGCATACTTTGCTCTTCCTCAGAGCCAAAACGCACTTCACAACAGTCACAAGATGAAACGCGGATAAATTGATACGAGAAGTTTGGTATGTTTTTTTAATAGAGAAGAGGTATGGGATTGTCACGTACGTAAGGAAGATAAAGGAAAAAGAGATGTAACCCCAACTCCATGCACATGTACCCGATGGATGACAGGTCAAGTGTTTGGTAATGGTGGGGTCTTTGGTATTGGCACGATGGAAAATCCTTCAGCAGAGTCTGCATAGTATTTGCAAGTTGCTGTACACACTGATGCCGTGTTGTTTTGTTTTGGGGAAGATGTCACGGGGTGAGGTGGAAGAAGACGGAAAAGTAGAGGTGGACCAGGGCGACAGGCGGCGGGACCGAGGGGCGCATTTGCACAACCAGTTTCATGGCATTTGTCGTGAGGAGTCGTTTCGTGCTCCTTCTAGCAAAGCCTCCAACCCATAACACTAGACGCCGATTTTTGACTTTCGTGATGTGGTGGATTTGTTTATGCGGACTCTCTCTTGCCCTCCTTGACCTCCTTCTGTTGTGCTTGTCAGTATGGCGTCGCATGGGCGATGGGAGCTGCGCCACGTACCAGGGCTCTCATGGTGCCGTGAAGAGCATGTCTGTGGTTGCGTCTGAACTTGGGGTCGGTGCCCTTGAGGGAAGGGTATCTGTGAGTCTTGGGCTTCTTGATACTGTTGGTGCCGTAGTGTCAGTCGCTCGTTCTCATCGGTCTGATTGATGGCGAAAAGGGCGATAGAGAAAGGTCGTGGGAGTTGTCGATGCGTACCCGTTCTTGTGGGCCTTCTTGGCCTGGTTGTGCTGCGACGAGTTCTTGGACTCTGTAGAATTTTGTCAGCATTCCATCGACGTCTTTGACAGCATGTCGTCGCAACTTACTGGCCATTGCGACGTCTGGAGGTGTATAACTTGTCGAGGTTGCTGGATCTCCAAGTTTCGCGCTGTGAAGTTGCCCAATTCTGCGCACACCGCTAAGCGAGTGGCCTTGGCATGCACGGCCTTGGCGTTTTGACTTGCAACTTCATTCCGGACCACTCGACCATTCTATCATTTCTGAGTGAACACAATTACCTTTTGGAATAAATTTGACTAGATCACCTTCAAGTCCGGTTCTCAGAAGCCATATCAATGATATCTGTGGTCTGTAAGGCACGGTGTCGCACTTTCTTTCGATTGCTCCTAGCGTCAAACAGTGTGTTGTATGTGAAATATCATCTTTTTCAGACATACTCTCAATACAAGGTCTTGCGTTCATCACAAGGTAACATTGAATAGAACGCGTGCTCTCGGAGACAATGCCATGGTGTTGACAGAATGTATGGAGTGTCAAGCCAACACCGAACCTCTTTTTCTAGTTTGATCAGAACATCACGACAGAGAGGGAAATCTCGAAGGGTTGCATCGCTCGTGATATGACAAGGAGTTCTGTCTGACATAATATCATCATGAAAAGAAATCTCTAGGGCAGCAATGACTTTTCTGAAGAGACGTGCATCCAACTCTTACTGGTAGGGCAAACACGAAGATACCTGCAGAGAAGTGTTTACCATCTTTGAGATGTCTCTGCTGAATACCAAGTCACTGACACACCTGCCGTCAGAACCACTAGCTAGAGGTAGCCTTCCGTGATGGTGAGCCATGCGTACCTTGTCCTTTGACCAAACAACTTCAATTTCCACGCCGGTTACCTTGATTGAATCTTAGGCCAGGATAGTTGGTCGAGAAAGCAGTGAAGAGATACAGCAACCAGCACTGACTCGAGGCAAGTCTCGCAATTTCAAAGCATGTCAGCCGTGTATATAGCAATCGGATGGCAGCGAGTACCCGAGGACTGGACATTGTGCACCATGGTGTCCTTTCAAGTGTGTATGTAAGGAGTGGGAAGCAGGACTAACCATAAACGATATCCTCTGTACATTCAGCTAGAGGATTCGGTTCTCTTTGACTATCAACAGAAAAGCATACAAAGCCCAAGAACACTGTGTCTTTTGACAATCTTACATTTATGCGAGTCTTGCCTGCCACAAAGCTTTCGAGCTGCCGGACGTCTTCTGGTGCAGTTTTCTGATTGAAATTAGGATTTGTTAACAGGCTTTGAATGCACAATGATACGCCGAGGATGCAAAGTGGGTTATGGTTGAAAAAAGTGTTCGAATTATAGAACATAAGAAACTCATTCAGGGTAGGTATATGGTGAAAAGAAAAAGAAATCAAATACGCCCAAGAGTACAAGGTATAAACAACAAAGACCACTTCTCCACTCCTTTCTGTGAAATCACTCTGTGTGTGATGTCTCCTCTACCGCCCCGGGCCGGATGTTCGTGTCCGGCTCATGATTTTGTAGATAATAGCTGTCCTAACCGTAACCATTCATGCAATCATTTAGTTCTTGGCGGACTTGGCCATGGTGTTGAGGGCAGAGCCGTTCTTGAACCACTCGATCTGGCCCTCGTTGAAGGTGTGCGAAAGCTTGATCTCGTATGACTCGCCGTTCTTGGGGTGAACCTTCATGGTCATGGGCTTGCCAACGGCGAGCTCAGTGCAGAGGAGGTCGACCTTGTCGTCGGGGTTGAGCTTGTCGTAGTCGGCAGGCTCGGAGAAGGTAAGAGGAAGCATACCCTGCTTCTTCAAGTTGGTCTCGTGGATACGGGCGAACGAGCGGACAATGATGGCAAGACCACCAAGGTGACGGGGCTCGAGAGCGGCGTGCTCACGGGATGAACCCTCACCGTAGTTCCAGTCACCGACGACGACCCAGCGGATACCCTTGGCCTTGTAGTCACGGGCAACACCGGGAACGGTGCCGAACTCACCGTTGGTGTAGTTCTCAATGTTGTTGGCCTCGCCGTTGGCGGAGTTGATGGCACCAATCAACATGTTGTTGGAGATGTTGTCCAAGTGACCACGGTACTTCAACCAGGGACCGGCCATGGAGATGTGGTCAGTGGTGGTCTTGCCCTGAGCCTTGATCAGGATGGGGAGGTCGGTGGCGTCCTTGCCATCCCAAGCGTTGAAGGGTTCGAGGATCTGGAGACGGTCGGAGGTGGGGGAAACGGCAACGTTGACCTGGGAGCGGTCCTTGGGAGGAGCTTGGTAGGTGTCCATTCCCGGGTCGTAGCCGTTGGCGGGCAGACCGTCACCGGTAGGGGCCTTGAGCTTGAATTCATTGCCGTCCTTGTCCTTGAGGGAGTCGGTGAGGGGGTTGAAGTTGAGGGTACCGGCGATGGTCATGGCCACGACGAGGTCGGGCGAGGTGACGAAAGCGTGGGTGGCGGGGTTGGCATCGTTACGGGAGGTGAAGTTACGGTTGTAAGAAGAGACAATGGAGTTGGCCTCGCCCTTCTTGACATCGCGACGGTCCCATTGACCTGTAAATAATCAGTATTTGCTTTTGTGGGATTTTGAAAAGGATTGTACTAACCAATGCAAGGACCGCAGGCGTTGGCAAGAACCATACCACCGAACTCCTCGAAGGTCTGGAGCTGACCGTCACGCTCAATGGTGGCGCGAATCTGCTCGGATCCGGGGGTGACGGTGAAGAGGGCCTTGGCCTTGATGCCGTGGTCGAGAGCGTCACGGGCAATGGAGGCGGCACGGGACATGTCCTCGTAAGAGGAATTGGTGCAAGAGCCGATAAGACCGACCTTCATCTCCTCGGGCCAGCCGTTGGCCTTGACGGCCTCCTTGAACTGACTGATGGGAGTGGCAAGATCGGGGGTGAAGGGACCGTTGATGTGAGGCTCGAGCTCGGAGAGGTTGATCTCGATGAGCTGGTCGTACTCGGCGCCCTGGTCCTCCTTGAGCTCCTTGGCGTAGGTGCGGGAGAAGTCACCGATCTGCTTGCGCTTGGTGGCGTTCAGGTAGTCGTACATGCGGTCGTTGAAGGGGAAGAGGGAGGTGGTGGCACCAATCTCAGCACCCACTACACAGAATTGTCAGTATACTGTCAAATGTTTCATAGGGAGGATAGTCCGAACTATTGCAAATCTGGAGGTGAGTGTTAGCAAGGTTCTAACCAAGGGTATGGATTTGTACTTACGGTTGCCATGCCGGTGGCTGAGATAGAGTCGACACCAGGACCGTGGTATCTGCAGAGTAAGTTAGCACCGAATTCAAAAGACTAGGGATGATTGCAAAGACTTACTCAATGATAGCACCAGTGCCACCCTTGACGGTGAGGATACCAGCAACCTTCAGGATAATATCTGTAACAAGTTTTAGCATTGAGTCGAGCAAAATATGTGCGAAGCAAAAACGTACCCTTGGGAGAAGCCCAGCCAGAGAGCTCGCCAGTAAGCTTGACACCAATAACCTTAGGGGCCTTAAGCTCCCAGGGGAGGTTGGCCATAACATCGACGGCATCAGCACCACCGACACCGATGGCGGCCATACCGAGACCACCAGCGTTGGGAGTGTGAGAGTCAGTTCCGATCATGAGACCACCAGGGAAGGCGTAGTTCTCGAGGATGATCTGGTGAATGATACCAGAGCCGGGTCTCCAGAAACCGATGTTGTACTTGGCGCAAGCAGTGGACAGGAAGTCGTAAACCTCCTTGTTGATGTCCTGGGCACGGGCAAGATCCTTCTCGCCACCAATCTGGGCCTCAATCAAGTGATCACAGTGGACGGTGGAAGGGGTAGCGACTGAGGGCATGCCGGCGGACATGAACTGCAGAATGGCCATCTGGGCGGTGGCGTCCTGGCAAGCAACACGGTCGGGACGGAGCTTCAGGTATGAGACACCACGCTCGATCTCTTGCTCATGGGGGTTGTCAAGATGGGAGTAGAGGATCTTCTCAGCGTAGGTCAAAGGGCGGTTGTTCATACGCTGGCGAACGATGCTCAGGTTCTCGCTCATCTTGGCGTAGTTGATGTAGTTGCCGGTCTCCCAGTTGGTCATCTCGACCTTCTTGGTGAGAGGGGAGTCGCCGACGGTCGCGAAGGCGCGACGGCCAAGCTATGGAGCTTGTCAATACCGAGTTTCTACAGGGGAAACAGCTGTGAAAAGGCCTTACCAGCTTGCGCGCTGCCAAACGAGCAGACTGCATTGTGATGGTCAACGGCGGGGGAGCTATTGACAGTGACCTAGATGCCTCTACGGCTAAAAGAAGGACACGCGGGGGGTGGGAGGAGTGGTGAAGCGGAGAGGTGTTGATGGAAAAGAAGACGGTAGAGTTATTTAAGAGAAGATACCGCAACGAGTCCTCCCTTGGCCCTCGGTCAAAGCGACAAAACCTCATCAAGAGCCCTCTCATTGGCTCGTGCGCACAGACCGTCTGGTCTAGCTGCTCGTTTTACACACCCCCGCCGCCTCTGTGCTTTTTCGCTTCCGTCCAGCTTGCTTGCTTGTCCTGCTCGCGGCTCCTATCATGCGTCTGTCTGACATCAGAAGGCAGTACGGCAACTGTTCACTGAGTGCGTTATGCACAATCGCTCCCACAGTGAAGCTTTCCTGCGTGGGCCCCCTTAAGGGGTCTGTCATGCCCAGCCCTTGAAACAGCAGTGCCTGCCGCGTGCGGATTCCCTCGTAGCCGTGCCGGTAAACATCGGAGCGCTCCGCCTATTTATTGGCTGGCGGGTGTCCTCAAATCGGTTGGTTCGCTGATTGTTCGGTCGGGAGACCAACTCGGCCGGCTCGATCGGTTAGCAATCGAATTTTTCAAAAGTTGGAGCCGATTCCTCGCATGTGAAAGTCGGGGCTTGGAGGCTCATACCGAGTGGACCAGCTCTGTTTATCCAGTGTGCCTCCTCCGTAGAGAGCTGTCAAAATCCAACTAGCTGTAATTATGAACAGAGTTACCGCTGCTCAAAGCATTCAGTGGGAGTAATCCAGAACGAGTCTCGACCAACTCCTGAAATGTCCAGACCTCGGACCAACTTTGTGCGTTTGCACAAGGGAATCTAGCCATAGTGAAAGTGCTTGGCATGCGTGGATCAAAAATTCCATGCGGTTAGAAAAAAGATATCTCTCTATCCAACAAATTTACGGGACCACAGCAACTGAGACTGCTGCTGCTCCACCTCGCATATATCCACCCAACAAGTCATCCTTCCAAACACAAACAGGGAATCACTATGCCTGCCATCCGCGGTCAAGATTCGAAGAAGAAGACTCGCCGTCACACGCGCGATCTGGACCAGATTCACGACGACCTTCACAAGGAGAAGCATCTCGAGAAATACAAGAGCACAAAGGCCGCTGAGGACTTGCCTGGACTGGGACAATTCTATTGTGTCGAGTGCTCGAAATGGTTCGAGTCTGAGTCAAACTTGACTGCACACTCCAAGGGAAAGCCTCACAAGCGCAGGTAAGTCTCCGGACTCGTCATGTTGGTATACTGCGCAGAACTAACATCTCATGCAGAGTTCGTCAGCTCAAGGAGGAGCCATACTCACAGAAAGAGGCCGAAGCTGCCGCCGGCCTGACTTGGACAGACAACGGCAAGCGCAAGGAGGACGACGAGATGGCCGAGGCTACTTGAACAGTCGCAGACTTCATGCTCGGTGCATAGCAAGACATCAACCACTGCCACACGCTCTCGCAGGCCTTCGACAATCACATATCACCCATCGTACGATAGCGACTGCGCCGTGCCTTCCAAGCAAGAGTCTCATCGCAGATCCAGATCATGGCGAACGCTCCAGCTATCGTCGCAACAGGCATCAAACAACCAAGGCGCGTTCAGACCGCTAGTCCTGCCAAAGCATGCTTCGCGCATATCAATTCTCGGGCGTTCCCGGTTGGAGGAGAACGACAAAGCCGACGAGGCGGAGAAACTCTCGCGGATCTGAAAATCCGTGGAAAGAGACAGACCGACGAACTCTTTGCCAAGTGACGAGAATAGGAAGGAGGAACATATTTTGGAATCGTGACTCGGTAGTTGCGACACTCGTGGAGGAATAACCAATTAATTCATCTTCAAAACCATCAACCTGCATCCGTGACTCATGTATTGATTGTTTTCGAAGCGCTTACAAACTTGTGATGAAATGCATATCAACGAGCGAATGATAGATGTTTGTGTGGTGTAATGAGAGTCGATGTCTGCCTAGAATCGAATTGCTGCCTGAGGTCAAGGGACTACAAATTCTGTGCCAGGCGTCTTCGTAGAGTGATCACCAAATCAATTCTCAACCATAGCACCACAAACATAATCGCTATAATGTCATACAACAAAGTCGAGCTCTACGGCGGTGCTATGACCGTGGACCTTCCCTCCAACTTCGCAGACGTCAGGTAAGAAAACCAGGTCCATAAAGGCAAAAGCGCAACGATCCGCTGACACTCGCCCGCAGCCAAATCAGACAAGTCCCGGATAACCAAGAAGTCTACTTGGACAAGGATGGTCTTACAAGCATCGTCTTTGATATTCTGGAGCGTGTCGACAAGCCTGATCTGGATGCACTGAAGTACCATCTAGAGGATATCGTCGAGGATGATGTGGATGCTACCAAGCTCTGGACCTCAAACTCTGCAGTATTCAGCAAACTACCGTGAGTCTTAATATTTCCCTTTCGAATAATCATACATTCACCGAGCTCGCACCCGAATGCCGTTGTGTTCAGGCTTCAGTACTTCCCTCGCTCGCTTTCGTTCAATTCTCTGCCCTTCTCGAAACCCTACTGACCACATGTCTACCATCAAAGACCCCAAACATCTGCCTACACACTCTTTGCTACGCACAAGCCTTCAGCAGAAGCCGTGTCTCGCGGCAAAGCTCCCGACTTCACAGGCATACTTCTCACACTCATCCGACTGGAGAGCCAACAGACCGACCTGGTCATCAGCGTCAACGTCCCTCACGTAGGCGGCGACTACAACAAAGACGACGTCGACCCCTCAGCCGGAAAGCAAGGCCCCATGCTAGACGCCGCAACCTCATTCCGCGACCGCATCTTGCAAACTTTCGAAATCAAGGACTGGGATCTTTTCGTGCAGGAATGAACATGATGAGAATGATGCAAATGATGAACATAGTGATGCAGTAATATGTACACTTGAATTCCTCTCGAAACAGTATGTAGAAATGAACACTAGGAATGAACAACCAAACGAAGGGAGGGGGTATCATGAAATGAAAAAGAAAGAGCTGGGAAACACCATCCATCCATGCATCACACACCATCACCCTTCAATCGCTGTCCAAAATCACCACCTCCAATGCTTTCGTCACACCGTCAACAGATCCAGTGGGTGTTCCACCGTTCAACTCGCCCGTGGCTCTTGGCCATCTGCTGCAAGACCTGGATGAAGAAGCGAATCTGCACCTGGGTTGTCTGCTGGAGCAGGGCGTAGAGAGCAGCAGTACGCTCGGGCTCACTGAGCACACGGAACCACTGCTCAATGGCACTCAACTCATCCTTGAAATCTTGGTCCAGCGTAGCGGCTGCCATGTCCTCGAGAGTATTTTCGTACTGGTCGATGTCGGCGATCCATTGCTGGGCTGCTTTGTCGGCAGAGTCGTCCTGGCTACCGAGACCAACACCACTGAAGTAGACCTCGCTGGCTGGTCGGATACCGCGGGAAGCCAGGGGGGACGAGGTGGAAAAAGCACCCATGTCGGCCGAGGCGCGCAGGTGGTGGCCGGGGTTCATGCCGCGAGAGGACGGCGGGCGCAGAGTGGAACTCGAGGCGTCCGGGGTGCTGTTGCGGTTGCCGATGGTGTGGTTGGACGACATAGCGTATGTCCTTTGGGTTGATGGTTGAAGGAATGTAAAGTAGCTAATAAGAAATATTAACTGACGGAGAACCTGCAGTTCCTGCTGTCCTCAAAGGCCTCCGACGGCGTGTCAGTACGAAAGCAGCTTTGTGCTCGACGCGGCTGCCGCAGACAAGCAAAGAGAGAAAAGAAGGACAGAAGCGACGAGGGTTGGGTGTCGAGGAGAAAGAAAGCGAACAAAGACGAAGACGCAGACGAAGCCAAAGCAAGAGCCCTCGACGTTGCTTGACAGGCCCGCGCAGACTCCTGATTCCTGTGAATGTCCAAGGGTCCGCCGAAACACCTGGCGCTAATAAATTCGCCTTTGGCTGCCGTAAATACTCGTCCTATTTTGCCTAGAACAGCTCACATCTTTCTCATTCACATCCTATCATTGTTCGTTGTTTGTCTGTTCGCTCAACATCGCTGCCCGGTCATTACGTCTTGCTACGTGGTGATCTCTGCTCACGCTGCGCCATATCGACTGCCTGCACGAGCTGTTCTACCCTCGAGTCGTAGCCTAATATATCCGCATGTACTCAGCCACCAATAGCCCTACGCCATCAATCTCGCTGTTACACCCGAGACTTTTGCGTCCCATCCACTCGTATATCTGCTTCTTGCCATATCGTCCTGTCGTGTTTCAACCTGCCACCCACCACCGCTCTCCGCCTGTTCTTGCCTCGGCCCTCCTTCCGAATCATCCTCCCCGCCAAGCAAACGTCTTCCAACGTTTTACCATCAGGTAAATGAATTGTTTATCATGACAATAACACAAACTCTGGTCGAGTGGATGCAGGTGTCTGCTGAGTTCTGGCAGCCACAGTCTCAGATTCGTGTCGAACTTCAGTCAAGTTTCTGGCGCCCCCGGATCACGGAGCCTGGTCAAACCGGCCAGGCTCAGGGTTGCTTCTTGGCTAAACTCTTGTTTTGATGCTTTCGGGACCACAAAGGTTAAATCGTCTACCATCAAAGGTCACCAGACATTGCTATTGGAGGTGGGCGTGTTTGTTGTAAGTAGCACTACGACTCTGTTTGGTCCATATCTTGAGCATCGGCATTGCTGTTGACAAACAATCCAACACGATGGCCATTTTCCATGCGCCTCATTACGGTGCCGGGCTCCTCCTGCGAAACTAGGATCTATGGTTTTTATCGAGTACAGCTCTTCATATAGGCCACCCGGTTTCCTGGTCTCCATATAATTCTTTCTCACGTCTGAGCCAGCACACACCAAGCCACAAGACATTTCTATCTGATATTACCAACTTCAATTCCGAGCTTGCTTCCGAAGACAACTCATATCTGTTGAAACTTTCGGTTTCCTTGCATCTAACCACTTCGCAGGCCTTGAACATATAATGTCCCAGCATATTGCCGCTCGTCGAGTCCTACTATTCAGCTGGAGTTTGCTCAAGAGAGCTGCTTTTATCTGCCGAAACGTTCGGGGTCCCAGAACATAGACAACTCTTGATCAACCAGGAGCTCATGCACGCTAGATTTCCCCAAATGTTGCCGCCAGTCGCGTTGCGCAATTGTACTTGTCAGAACGCACAGTGATATCGAAATCGATGGGGTTGTCCAATGAGAGCAAGCGAGAAGGCTGCTCCCAGTGGACCCTTCGTCATCTCTATATAGCATTGTGCATTCTTGTGTGGCTAATCAGCGTCACTCACCTTCTAGGGGGGAGAGGCAAACACACTGATAAATAAGGGGCGACAGGGGCACCCTCAAAGTACAGAAGGTGTAAGTAAGTAGAGGCAGCGATGAACAGGGGTAAGAACAGACGACAACTAGGAGAGCCAAGGTCTCAATAATTATTTGATGCATTCTGGTAATCAATTTCATGGCTCATTTGGTTGTTTCTATGGGCTCTGCGTTCTTTCGCGTTCTGCTTTTCCTCGATTGATTATCAGCTTTGATCAGGCCCAAATTTCAAAAAAAAAAAAACTGCCGCGCTATTTCATCTTCCTCGTTTCGTTTCTGACGTTCATAACTTCATTTAGCTTGAACTAGAGATACCTCCATACCACATCTGGTGAGACCCCGCTGCTTGCGCTTCCCCAACACACTTCAAAACGAGAGCGGACAGCAGTGCCGTGGTTCGCGCGTGGGTCAACCGCCAACCTTAGAAGTCCCTCTCCTCATTCAGGGCCTGTCTGGCCATGGCCAGGTCAGCCTCCATCTCGAAGGCCTCGGCCTCGAGACGCATGGCGACAGTGCGGAGACGCTTTGCGCGAATACGCATCTCGCTGACGTCGAGCAAGCCCAGGCTGGCGTTGAGGTCATTGATGTTGAGTTGGCCGCGTACGAGGGGTTGATCGGCAGGGTCTCCAGAGAGCTTGAAGCGAGAGATGTTGGGGAGCTTGTTGTGCTGAGAGGCTCTCTTACCCATGTGGGCGGGATCAGGGGTAGCAGAAGGTATGTTGGGG
>Ga0181469_100195_pt1 | contig 20985 bp, 32 predicted proteins | sample InSIn2SAF170_2_FD_119081 | JGI IMG/M metagenome (GOLD analysis project Ga0181469, IMG submission 119081) | Clean room microbial communities from NASA Spacecraft Assembly Facility at Jet Propulsion Laboratory, Pasadena, California, USA -... ... | reverse complement strand
CAGAACGTGATGTAGATGATGGTGAACGAGGCAACAATCTACCAGTTGTGGGGACTGAGTGTGATCCAGGACGGAAGGAAGTCATCAGAACAAGTACTCAGTATCCCGCTGTAGCTGGTTTAAGAGAGACAAGCGCACCCGCTCCCGCCCTTCTTCATCCCCCGCTCGCTGCCCTCCTTGCCGTGTCCGGTGTGCCTGTCCTGGGAGAGCGAGCCAACGATCGATTATCGCCAGCTGCAGCTTACGAGCGGACTCGACACACCTTCATGAGCGCCTTTGGGTTGGCTATTGGAGTGTACATCAGGGGAGATGATCAGCTTGGACTGTATTGCCTGCACGCCAGCTCGAAGGGAACGCACACGCTCGGGTGGTTCCTCCTGTAGTCCACCGCGTCCATCCATCAGCAATCAGCAATCCTGTCCGGATCCATGCCGCTCTCCCCTCACCTGGGATGGTCATCTTGCTCGTATCCTGATGGTGCTGCTGCTGCTGGTGTTAACGCTGAAGATGGTCCGAAGCAAGTGCACTCGGATCGAGAAAGGCGGAGAGCGTCATGCCATAATAATATGTCGAAGGTCTACATTTCACGGATGGAGCGACATAGACACTCTACAAGCTCAGAAAGCAGTCCAGCTCCCGCCTCAGCCTGGAGAACGGCGATCAAGCCTGCTCAAGGCCGGCCGGATACTTGTACCCGACCTGCTCTCGCCACTTGTCCATGAGCTGGGAGCGACAGATGCAGTCAGCATCATTTACTTCGAAGAGCCTTGTCTCAAGCAGAAGCGCAACTCACCTCCATGCCCAGCAGGGTTATCTCTGGCGGACAACGATCGCTAGTCGTCTTACCGTCTGTCATGATCAGATCAGAAGTTGTTATTCTCGCACTGAGCCTCGTCTCTCCCTCTCGACTTCGAAGAGCGCTCACCCCTCAGCAGCCTCGCCACGGCGTCCGCCTCCCAGTGCAAGCCTGTGCCCTGGATCGGGAACTCCTCCTTCCTCTCATCGTACTCGTGCATCTGCATCTTCCCCGATGGCGAAGTGGCCTTGTTCTTCCTCACGATCAGCGCCTTGGGCCGAGCTGGGCTGTGGAGAACTAGGAGCTCCCTGTGCAGGCCATAGAGTCAGTCAGTGAGAGGTCTACGACACAGGCTAGGGTTGGCGTCTGTACCCCTCAGTACCGACGACTCGCACGCAAGCGTCACTCATCGTAGGGACCATGTTGTTACAGTTCACTACATAGAGTTCCCCGTCAGATCAGATGTTGGCTCTTAGCTTTCTACTCGACATTTGTCCGAAGACTCACAGTCCGCCCTCGCTTTCAGCTGATCGAAGTCGAGGGTCATGTTGGAGAAGAGGTCGACTCCCGTCTTGGGATGGGGCAGCATCGAGCAGGCTATCTTGCTCGGCGGAGCCCGCCCGTTTTCCGGATGTTCGTGCAGTGCGAGGAGGGCCTGCTCACACCCAGCAGAGCAAAGAGGGTCAGTCGATCTGATCTGACTCGACCTGACCCACCGGCACTTTTCTACGTTAGGCGAACGTACGTAGAGCATCGTGTACGGGCCGATGTCCAGCTGTGCGCCACCCGCGAGTTCCGGCGAGAAGAGTCGATGCGACTCCGGGTAGGCGTGGTAGGCGGCCATCCCGAAATCGACTAGGACGTGGTGGACATCTCCAATCGCTCGCTCGATGTGGAGGAGCTCCTGGAACCGGTAGGCGAGTGGGAAGAACCGGGTCCAGATAGCTGTGCGTGTGCTCGTAGGTGAGCGAGGATGTATACTTATGGGGCAGTTCTCGTGTGTAACCTTACCCTCCATGAAGAAGAGCCCTCTCTCCTTTGCGAGATCGATGAGGATCTTGGCCTCTCGGACATTGAGCGTTGCTGGCTTCTCGAGCAACACCCCTTTGCCGGCTTCGAGCGCCGCTTTGGCCGTGGCGAAGTGGAACGGGTGGGGCACGCCGATGTAGACGATGTCTACTTCCTGCAGTCATACGAAAGGGGACAGTATCTCAGTGTAATGAGGGGAGAAGAAGGGGGATGGGATGGAGACGGACAACATCGCTGTAGACTTGTTCGTACGAGCCGACGGCTCTGGGCTTGTGAACGTAAAGGCCCGAGACCTGGGCATGTCCACCGTGAGGGGCAGCGTCCTGTATGAATTTCTGCAGACAATAGAAAGATCTTCAGCTATGTGAGGCTCGAAAAGGAAGCTGGGTCCGTACCTCCGCTTTGCTTGTGTCCCTCGATCCAATGACAGTGAGAGCATGCGCTACATCAGAGACGTCGCGTCCTGCCGGGTCGAGAGCCAGGTCCTAGAGTCGAAATAGCAATCAAACGATCATGTCGTAGCAAGGCTTCAGAAGGACGCAATCTACCGAGGCGAACTTGCTGGATATGGCTTGATAGACCGAGAAAGAAGGACACGATCGTCATAAATGATCAGCTCAAGCTCGAAGTCTGAGGTGGTCGCTGCGTTAGGAGATCCTGCACACACATCCGCTGCCTACGATTCCCCATCTGCACACGAAGGGCTTTTGCTTTTCTGGCATGGCGAGCTGGAAATTACGAGGATAGGGGCGGAGGCAGAAGGCGGACTCGGGTCGCGACGAGAAGGCGGTTTGCAGCGAGACCACTGGAGGTTAATACAGGGATTGCAATGCAGTGATACAGGATGTCATGGAGGAGTATTGAGCAGGCTCCGTTGCTGCCATCATGAGCGCGCTTTCCCTCGTTCTCCCCGCCTAAGAACCTCACCAGCTGCAGCCTCAGCCAGCTCCGGTGCGACGCTCGAAAGCCGAGTACTGCCGTCACTTTCTGTGTTCATGACAACTACGCTACTGCTATTGCGAGCTCGTGGCGGTTAAGATACGCGAGCTCGCCATGCTGCTCGTTCCCCTGGCGACCAGCACGAGCAATACGATGCATGGCAACCCGGACACCGAAAGCTGGCACGACAAGGGGGCGCGACATCCATCAGACCCTCCCTCTGCCCCCCTGTCACATCTAGAATGATCCATCCCGCTCTGTCGGAGCAAGTCCGCTAGAAGAGACGGTGGCAACCGGGAGGGAACACGAAAGACGAGACGACCTGGCTACGCTCGAGTCCGAGTCGGACTGAAGAGCACGACTACAAGAAGCGCTTGCTCATTATTGCTTTCCTTCTTTCTCTTCCCCTCAAGACCGACTATACTCTCCCACCTCTTCACCTTTTCAAGCTCTAGACAAGATGCCCGGACATCTCTTCACGCTTCTCTCCCTGGCGCTGGCCGTCACCTCATCCGCATATGCCGCTCCGGCGCTCAAGCTTACTGGGTGCGACCTTTCGAAGACTACCTTGACACTGCCCTCGACGGCTGCTGCAGCTGGTCTGAGCGTGCCGGCTGGTCAGACGCTCGAGTTCGTCGGATTGGGCAGAGGTGTTCAGGTGAGTTGCTCTGCTTTGGCTCAATAGATAGAGTCCTCAGCTTACATGTGTATGATTCTGCAGAATTACACCTGCACCTCGGGCACCTACCAGAAAAACATGGCCGTCGCCACCCTGTACGATGCTTCGTGTGGTGAGTCTAAGTCTGACTCTCGAGACTTACAAGAGGAGTGCCTTTAAAGATCATTTGGCGATCCAGCCGTCAACTCACCCATCTTCAAGACGCTCACGACGCTCGACCTGGCCGCCCCCAATCCAGCCACCCTCCCTCCCGTCATCACAGCCCTGATCGGAAATCTCAAACTCGGAGATCATTACTTCCAGAACCTCACGCCGAATGCGACCTCTGCGAATCCGGTCTTTGACTTTCGAGCTACTGGTAAAGGCGATTTCATCGCCGCGGCCAAGAAGGGAAGCGTCCCGGATCCGACGAATAGCACGAAGGATGTTGCATGGCTTGAGCTCACCAACGTTCAGGGTTCGCTCGCAAACACCGTCTTCAGGGTACAGACAGCTGGTGGAATGCCGCCTACTAGTGTGAGGAGCGTTTGTCGCCAGTATCGCCAGCTTTCACTGACTAGTCTATCCCCAGTGCACGACTGAAGGGCGGATGACGACTGTCCAGTACTCTGCGCTGTATTACTTCTACAAGTAGACAGTACAGGCATAGTGGCAAAAAGGCAGTCGAAGCAAGTAGTACAAAAGCAGGAACCACTGTGCGATCAGGCGTAGACGTCGTAGTTTGTTGTCATTCACGGCTTCATGGTCCTTGAGAACGGGCCGACGCTGCAATAATCAGAGCTGCAATTGATCGAGACCTCTTTCGTGACTTTGCTCCTTCGTCTCTTGCCAATCCCACTGTTCGCATCTCACGATGTCCGAGTACTGGGTGAGCAAGAACAAGTATTACTGCAAGTAGTAAGTGGGAGTGAACAATTGCTAAGCTGGACGGACGCTGATGGTCACCTCCAGCTGCAAGGTGTACATCACCGACGACAAGCCGGTCAGTCGGGGTGACGGGGTGACAGAGTGCCAGAGATAAGAGTCCGCTGACATCGTGTGTACGCCCCAGTCGAAGCAGCACCATGAGACCGGGCTTCGGCACAAGGGTAACCTCGAGCGGTACATCCGCGAGATCTACAAGAAAGGCGCAAAGCAGGAGAAGGACAAAGCAGAGGAGGAGCGGGCGATGAGAGCTATAGATGCGGTAAGTGTGTAATGAGGCGAGCGAGCTTCGTTCCCCTGAGCTGATGGGATGCTATGAAATGACAGGCGGCTGCCGCTGCGATGGGCATCTCAGCGACCGCTTCGACCTCCTCCTCCTCCGCCGCCTCTGCTTCTGACCCCTCAAAGCCAAAGCCAGCCCCTCCTCAGCCGTTCAGGGGCTCCATGGCGAGCTACTCTACCGCCGAGTCCCTCGGCTTCATCGATCCAGACGTCGTGAAGGCTACGATCGAGAAGCAGGAGCGTCTCAACGAAGGCAGGATGGGAGAGTGGAGCTACATCACGCCTGCAGCTGGAGGTAGTGGCGCCACACCAGCGGAAGGAGATGCGGAAGCGGAAGCGGAAGCGGCAGCGCAGGAGAGGAGGGAGAGGGATCCGGACAGGCGGCGGATATCGTTCTCGTACCTGAGGGAGAAGTCCCTACCGGACGAAGAAGACATGCCATACAACCTGGACATCAAGGTGAAGGTCCCAAGGGCGTCCACTTCGACCGATCCGATCTCGAAGGCTATCCTACAGGCGAAGACATTGGCCCCGCCAGATCAGGGACATGCAAGGACGTTAGGAAGCAGCAAAGGTGGATTCAAGGCTGTTGTCGCACAGGAGATCGAAGATACGCCGGAGGAGATCCAGGCGAGACAGCAGGCTGCCTGGGATTTGATCGCTTCTTCAGCTGCGAAAGCGGAAGAGGACGCAGACCCCTCCATAGTGAAAAAAGAAGAGTATGTTCTGACACCGGATGGCGCATCGCCTTCGAACGTGCCTGGCCCGCAACCTATGTTCAGGAAACGGAAAGCGGGGGCAGCGTCTGAGTCCGGGACCTCGGCAGCGGCGAAACGGAGAGGGTGAGAAGTACAAGTGTTGTTGTCACATTTGCAGCCTTCATCATCACAACAACAATGTTTGTACGTACTACCGAAGACGAGGCTGTAGCGAACGATGGGTATCGATAATGCATGCTCACTCCCACACTTTGATCACTCCGCTCCTATCACCGCTTACGATGCACCGGAAGGGCAGCTCTAGCAATGCCAGCGATTGAATCGCATCCTGATGCGCCCTCAGCAAAGTCTGCTGGTTGTGTGCTATGAGTTGCGCGCGTTGACTTTTGTTGCTTGAAGTGTTCTTAGTTTGCTGTCTTGCTTCAGTATATGTCGTCCATGTGACGGTCGTGCTCGATTCCTCTGCCATCGCAGTCGCTTTGCCCGAAGAGTAGGTTGGTTTCTCGTCTCCTTCCTCGGCACCACAGATGATGCATGATCGCTCGACGTTACCCAGATCCCAGAAGCGGAGCTTTCTATCCTCTCCACCGCTTACAATCCAGCCAGTCTCTGCGGCAGATGATGAAGGGGAGGGTTGAGCGACACCGGCTAAGGAAGCATTGCCGGCAATTTCCGAAAGAGGGGGTAGGCCGCCAACCGCTAGGACGGTACTTTCTTGTGCGTTGCCATAGTGCGTACCTAGTAGGACTGTATATATCGCAGGTTCCTCCGAACGGTGCTGAAAGCCATGTAAGGCACTGACGGAATCAACAGCTTGATCGTCGGTCTTCACCGGCATGTCAGGCTCGAGAGATGAAGAGAGGAGCATCTCGATAGCCAGAGCTGCATTGAGTTCTACTCCAGCCATTGTCTTTAGCTCGGGCTCTCTCATCGTCACTGCAGGCATCGAGCCGCTTCTTCGGTGTCGTTGCAAGCCAGAGCTAGGCGCTTCGACTGATCTGAAGACCTCGACTCTTGTCCCGTGCTCGATATCCCAGACCTCGAAGCCTTCGCTACCGTCTAATGTGACGACGACCCACTTCCCCTTGCCCTTTGTCCGATGGATCGAACATGAGTAGATTGCTCTAGCTTGCTTCCCGTCGCCAACGCGCCATGTCCGCAAGAGTAGGCCAAAGCGCAAATCCCACAGAGATAGGGTCCCAGCAAGCGTGCCCACTACGAGCCATGAATGCTTCTTATCGACGCAGATGCACGAAATTGGGCCAAGATGACGCGGGTTCTCATAGCTTTCCAAAGTGCGAAGCGTACGGATGTCGAGCACTACGATCTTGGATTGAGAAGTGGCGTATACCAGTTTCGAGGCCGAGTCTAGTAGGAAAACGTGAGCGGAACATTCCGAACCTTGCATCAACAGAGATTACCTGTATCGAAATGCAACATGCACGTGACGAAATCACCGGAGGGCGAGTCTACCAAGTGCTGCCTGATCGTGACTATCGGACCATACCGCGGCATGCTACCGGGTGCAAGCTGCACATCAACTCGGCTTACCCAAAGGGTACCGTTGTCCGAAGCACTCGCTACGCAGTGACTGCTTTCAAGCATGACAACGCTTGTTATCTTCCCGCCTTGATGAACACTATGTCTAGAACGGCTCGTGACATTCTTTTCAAGCCGAGTGGTGTCCCAAACCTTGACGTTCCCATCTTCGGATCCACTCGCGAAGAAGAGGTGGTCTGGCGAGACAGCTATACTAGTAACAGCAGCAGTGTGTTCGACAAGGTGCGAGATGAGTGTACCCTCGGGTCGTCGATGGGAACGCTCCCGACTCTGGCTGCTGCGTAGACCCCGTTTGCGAGGCACTTTGGACTGAACATGTGGACCGAATTCTGGCATAGGCTCTCGGTAGTTATCCAGGTAAACGCGGTCCAGGAGCTGCTTGATGCTCGGATCGTCGCCCTCTACGCGAAAGTTAGTCTTTCCGCTCCTCTTCGAGTAACACTCTTACCGTAAGTGCTGGTGAAGCGCCTTCCTTCCATCTTCCCACTCGTCCGTCCGCCTCGCGCCGGGGTAGAGAAGCCAGAGACGCTCTCGCTCTCCACTACACCATCGGTCGACAAAAGACCCAGAGCTGTCGTCATGTCCGAACCAATGGCAGCCGTTGCCTTCAAGACCTCCACACCGCGCATGTTCATCCTGCTGTTTTTTTTGGTGAGTAGTCCTGCCACATTTTGCCCGTTCCCTGGCCGCACAGTAGCTGAGGAGTTGGCGAGGTTCTCTGCTGAAGCAGCTGCGGAGGGGTCGCTGACTTTATCACTTGCCGAAGCAAGGGAGGCAGGGGAAGCCGGGTATGGCGACCGGCCTGCTCCGCTAGCCTGCGGCGACCCTACTGGGGTGAAGCTATGTAATGAGGAAGTAGAATTGCTGCCCTGGACCAGCCTTCTGCGAAGAGCGTCCGCAGTGCTGGATCCGCTAACCGACCGAGCACCGGCAAACCGATTGAAATCGGCTGAACTGGTTGGTCGTGACAGATCGATGGAAAAGCGTCGACGCCCGCCATCAGTCGATGGCGGGCGCGAAGGAAAGCGAGGGAGACCGTCGGTCGTGGAGAAGATGATGTTCTGTGGCGTGACACCTAAACCGGCCAAGGCCACCTCACGACCAGATGCTAGTGCATTTGTAGAAGGATTGTCCTGGGGATGGGCGCTACCAAGGCTGCTACAACATACTGTCAGTCTCGCCGTAAACTTGGTAGCTGCCGAGCAAGCGTACTTTTTGCGGACTGCAGCCACTCCAGCTAGGTACTCACGCATGGCTAAGAGCTTGAAGCTATCTCTCTCGGTCATCCCTAGAGACTGCAGCTTCTTCATTTCCGCTTTGTCCCTTCGTTCGACCTTCCTTAGCTTTTACCACCGGTTTTAATGGCTCATTACGCTTACTCCTCACTTAGTATTGGAACCTTCATGGAGTCACTCAATCCTTTCGCCAAGAGGTTGCCGCTCTGGTTGCGACCAGGTTGCCAGAAAGGACTTTTTGATGATCGCGCAGCCCAAGAGATGGCTGCTTCGTGTACCGGGCGGCTCAGCTGTTGATGGGAAACTGAGCTTTCAGTACCTGTCGGCGAGCAAGTTCGAGAAACGGATCTGATGCACTCACAGGACCAACCGAAGCTCCGAGGATACTGATCTCGTCGACTTGACTAATGTCGGCTTTGAGCATCTTGCGCAGGGCAGGATACAGAGTGCACCAGACATCGGTTTCCGGAAGGAGTTTGACGGTCGAAGCAATAAAGCCAGCCGCGCCTGCAAATGCGAAGATCACGTTAATCATTTCCTGGTGGGAGGTTGGATCGGGACCCTCACTAGACCTGACCCAAAGGTTCGGATGGCAAAGAAGCGGAAGGACTACCGCAAGTGTCTCCCAGAGGCGGCTCCTCTGGTACAAGCCGAGCTCGGCAAGCGTCGATAAGGAGTTCAGCTCTCTAGCGATAACGGTCTCCTCGCTGTCTGTGAGTATCGGTTGTTAAGTCAGAGCTGCGCAAGCATACACAGTTATGGACCCACCAGCGAGCGCTTCGGTCATAAGCGGTAGGATGTACTCATCCACACTGCCACTCCCGATGCAAGTCGAAATGCCGACAGTCGACTCGAAGAAGGCGGAGCGAAGCAGCCAGTCTCTGTCATTGAGGTGAGTAGTCATGAGACCGAAGACATCGCTCGTCCGCGATCGACCGAGGAAGACGCAGAGTGGAGTGATGTTAGCCACGAGAGCCCTCTTCACGGAAGAGGAGTGGTCGATGAGAAGGACACTAATCTGCTCCTGGATCTTGTTCTGTAGGTCAAGCAGGCTTGCATCGTAGCTCATCTAAAGTACTCGAATGCCTCAGCTGCCGCCCACCCTGCCCAATGATAGGATTGACTACCTCGTAAGGCGAGCCATCGAAGTCATGCGCTCTGGTCAGCTTGAATGTTCCGTCCGCTTTCATAGCTTGCGTCATATCGAGATACCGCTGGCCGCTTTCGGCTAGGGAAGCGAGAGATTGAGCATAGACGCATCGAACGAATTCATCTTGGTCGGATGCGAACGCAACGACGTTCGGGAGGACGTATTCGGGAAAGATGGTGGCGTTGGAAGGAGTGATAGCGTCGAGCGATGCCAGCTGTACACCGAGCATCGTTACGTCACCATTCTCTAGCACTAGTCGAAGAGGGCAACTTACGACCTGCGTAAGGGTCCTCAAAGCGGCGGCCCGGACGGCTGCTGCATCGTTCTGTAGGAGTGCTACGACGAAAGGTAGCATTCGGTCCAGCTTTGTCTCGTCTGTGAGATATCGGCTCGTAGCGAGAAGGACATCGAGAGCCCGTATAATCGACGTAGGCCGGACACAGTTCCGTACATTGGCACAGACGAGAGATAGTATCAGTAGAGCAGGACCGTCTGGAATTCGACAAAATCTCGTGAGTATGTTTTTTAATTATTCGACTGAACACCACTTATGTACCTTCCGAGGGTGACTTCCGTTCCTCAGCCTGTTCCTGACAGGAGATGGTTGTGATATTAAGGTGCAACGGATAAAGTGCCTGGAAAACCGAATCATCAGATCACTTAGACTACTAGCCCACTGGACAAGATTCAGACTTGCATCCGTTGCAGTAAGCCTATCCTGGGTCCGTTCGTCCAAACTAGCAGGATTATCCACTTTGGGCTCGGGCCGTCCGCTGAAATGGCTCTCCATCTGGTCGAAGTCCGCCCAGATCCTACCGATGATCTCGTCCGCATTGCTCGGCAGAGGCAGAGAGGACGGAGTTTCCGCTGCTTGCGGCTGCTGCTGCTGCTGCTGAGGCGTAGACGCTCCGGTGCCGGTGCCAGTGCCAGTGCCAGCGTCTGACCTGAGGCTGCTAGAGGACAGTGGCGGCCAGGAAGAGCTGATCTCGTTCATGGCGGCGATGAAATCATGGAAGTAGTCGTAGAAAGATTCGGGGAAGACGCGGCCGTAGGCATCGGAGAGGTAGTGCTCGCACGAGAGCCGGTCGGAGGGTGAGAGCGAAGTCATGCTTCTCACGAGGCCCTGCAGCGGCAGGTGTTCATTCATTCAGCCAAATGTGTCATCAAGCCCCAATCGATACTCTTCGCCTCACTCACTCGGATCGCCTCATCCTCGATCTGGGTCAGGTACGCCTCCAGCGTGTAGTCTCCACTCCTGTACCGTAGCATCTGACTGAGTGTGAACGGCGGTGAACCCTCGACGAAGAGCTCAGCGACGACACAACCGAGGGCGAAGACGTCCATCTGCTCCGTGACTCTCCCATCCCTTTTCCCGAACTCGAGACCGGCTTTCCGTTTCCCGATCTCGGATCCGGCAACGTAGAACCTCTCCGGGGCAATATAACACGTTCTACGGCCGGAGGTGTCGAAGAAGTAGCTGAAGTCGGACGGATCGTCCTCGGGTAGGTAGGTCGGCTTGAAGACGGAAGCGAAATCGGAGAGGTAGACCCAGGTAGAGGATGTGACGAGCACGTTTTCGGACTTGATGTCCCCGTGCGAGATCTGTCGCGGTCGAGCACACCGAGACAGAGACAGAGAAAGAGACAGATAAGTCAGTGTACATCGCGCGCGATGATAAGATGGGAAACATCGCGGCACCTTCCGTGCGTGGAGGTCCTTGAGCGCTGTGAGGAGCTGGAAAGTGATCCATTTCTTCTCTATCAGGCCAAGGAAGGGACGTGTGCTGTGTCCACAATACGAGTACGTTCGGAGTTCGTTCGATCAGTGAGTCTTCCCTCCATCACCGAACAAGGACAAGCCAGAGGCTCAATTTCAGGTTGGGATTGGGCACCCACCTGATCCTGTCGTACAGACTGCTCGCGACCCACTGTCTGATCAGGTAGCCAGCCCGCTCGGTGGCCAGAGCTTGGTTGTACGGAAGGAGGTTCGGACAGTCTGCCAGGGCGGCTCGCTCGGCTGCGATAACGATAACGTTCAGGGGGAGATGATCTGAGGAGGGCTATGGATGTGATCATCTACCCGTCATCCGCTTCTGGGCCGGCCTGAGGTCCATGTGGGGGTCGAGCTTGACGAAGACCTTCACGACGAGCGCGCCCTGACGGTGCCTGGCCTTGATGGCCTTGAGGAAGCGGGAGGAGCCGATGCTGTCGTTCAAGGTAACACAAGTCCCATTATCATCTGATATCCTTCTACTCTGGGGGATGTCGCACCTCCGCTCATACTCGATCTCGCTCCCCAGTTCGCCGAGGTACGAACCGGGCAGGAGGACGCCCACGCCCGGTGGCCGGAAGCTGCTGGCAGTGCTCTGGGAGGCGCCCATGCTGGCATCGATGGGTGGATCAGGATTAGTCGAAGGCCGGTCAAGGAAGGAGCTCTGTCGGGACTCAGAAGCAATCGAGGGAGAGAAGGTGATAAGAAAACTATCTGCATTGCATTGCTGCACATTGGGTCACAGTCCCGCTCCTCGTATGCTCCTGTCCCTCTATCCTCGACTTGGAATGGCTACTAATCGTGGTGCTCGGCAGTCGCCAGATGGCCCTCCTTCGAGCTGGAGAAAGAGAGGGTCAATCGTCAGTCAGGCTGAGCATTGTGAATCGCGCCAGCCGCAACCCGCACTTGTACCACTCGTTCTTCTTCACCGCCCAGGAGATGGTGCCGTATGCTGCAGTTGCGGTTTCTATCAGTATTCTGACTACCTCTCTCTGGAGATTCGGCGATTTGGACGCACCGACGGCGAAGGGGAGGAGGAAGTACGGGAGCTGAGCGACGGTCCGGGAGAAGCCCTGGAGGAGGGTGTGCTTGAAGGCCCCGTCGAAGGCGTTCAGCCGGTAGTTGGAGACGGCTGCGGTCGACGGATGATCAGGGATGAGATGAAGTAACGAGACGGGATGCGCACAGTACTGGGTGATCCCCTTCTGCTTCGGGCCTCCTGAGAACGCAGAGCGAGGGTGTCAGCATTCTAGCTGGACCTCACCTCGTCCTGCAGCTCGCCGCTCACCCATGTTACCCCACCTGCGAGCAGAGCAGCGCAGTCATCACAACAGCAGTCAGCTCCGTGTGATTTACTTGTACTCCGGCTGCCACTGCACTCGCTCGACCCACCATCCCATCTGCGAGGTCCCATCGGATCCCTTCATCAGCTCGACTGGTCCCACTACGACTGCTTGAGTACGACGACCCACGTATTTCGGCCCGTCTGGCATCGCGCTCGCCGTCGGAGCTGAGGGGCGCATGGTGGCTGGTCGATAGAGGTGTTGCAGAAAGAAGAGCTGGAGCGGATGGCAGAAGATACGGATAACGGGCGGGACAGCCTCGAGACATACCTCCTGCTCGTGTGCGTTGTATTCATAATAATCATAACATATTCTAACATCTTCAATCGCAGCCTCGCCGACTCGGCCCTCCCGACCGGCGGGTTCGTCGCCTCGTCCGGGCTGGAGTCCTCCGTCCAGCACGGCTTCGTCTCGTCGTCTTCTTCTTCTCCGTTTGGTTTGCTCTCCTTCGTCCGCGAGTCCCTCTCCTCCTACGCGAGGCTCAATCTCCCCTTCCTCGATCGGGCCCACCGAACAGTCCAGAATTATCACTTGCGCTCATCCTCATCCTCATCCTCGTCCTCATCCGCTACTACTACTACCGCTATTCTCCAGGACACGGTCGAAAGCCTGCTAGAGATCGACGGCGAGCTCGAGTCGATGATGCTCAACCATGTCGCCCGTCGAGCGAGCAAGGCTCAGGGGATCGCCCTCCTCACCCTCTACTCGAGGGCGTTCGCGGAAGTACATGTACCTTCGTCGTCGTCATTGCCACCAGCAAACGGTCACACCATCCCGGATCCAGCTCAGCACGCCACCGCCACCGTCATGACCGACCTCATCGACGCCCTCAAGCTCGCCTCACGCGGCAAGGGAAAAGGAAAGGGAGAAGGCGCAGTAGGAGCAGCAGCAAGGATGCAAGGTCACCTCCCCGTCTGCTTCGCCGTCTTGACCGCCGCTCTCGGCCTCCCTCTCGGTGCGCGCTCTTTCACATCGACAGTGTTTTCTACAACCAAGGCTCACCGTGCTTCTCTTTCTCTTTCTCTTTCTCTTTCTCCCGACATTTATAGACCGCACCCAGCACCTCCACCTCTTCCTCCAAGCCCGCTCGATCCTCTCCTCCGCCGTCCGACTCAACCTCCTCGGTCCCTACGCCGCTCAGAGGTTGCTCCTCTCTGACGTCCGGCCCCTCGTAGAGAGCGTCCTCGAGGATTGCCGGCAGCGCGCTGATGATTATAACGATGATGAGGGTGGGTTTGGACATGGACCGGCTACGACCTGGCCGCTCGGGGAGATCCTCCAGGCTAGACACGATGCTCTCCATTCGAGGATCTTCAATTCCTAGCGAGACGAACGACAACGGATGGGGTGGGGTGGACCGGCTACGACTTGGCCGCTGGGGGAGATCCTCCAGGCTGGACACGATGCTCTCCATTCGAGGATCTTCAATTCCTAGCGAGACAGAGACAGGACAGGCATAAACTCAATCGTCCACCTTCGTATGCCTCCGCCTGGCCTGGCTGTTTTAAGCAAGCTGGAGGAATATTCCCTCATGCCAGCTGATCAAGGCATCGAGCCGTCAAGCCGGTGTCGAGCGTGGCGACTTTGATTCCAGGTATAAGTCTTCCACCGTGGCACTGTTGCAGAGACTGCTAGAGCAAGATCAGCTTTCCGGCAGCGCGAATAGCGTCCACTCCGCATCTAATGACCTACTGGACGGAACACGCATCTCTCAAGGGAATCAAGCGTTACACGGTGACGGTACTGTCAATCCCTCCGTTGCGCGCATCAGCAATTGAAGCTGTGGCTGCAGACGGACAGCTAGAGGGGTGGAAACGAAACGTGGCAGAGCATCTGTGACGGGATTGGCTCTGTACGGTAGCTAGGATTGCTCTAACCTGCTGCCAGTACATAAGGAACCATTTTCCGCCATATTGCGCGTAGTACAGACACCGTCCTCGTCTAAGAAGGACTACTTGACTTCCACCGGCCTCTGCCCGTGCCCTCCTCTCTGCCCTCCCTGTCCACCTCCTCGCTGTTGTCTCTGCGGTCCGTGTCCGTGTCCATGTCCTTCTTGACCTGCGCCCGCCGCCGGTGCGGGAAGGACGTACTGGGCTCGCTCGAGGAGCAGTTTCGACCGATCGGAGATCGTTTGATGGATGCTCGCGCTAACGTTAGACAATAATGGATTCAGTGTTTGTGACTAATACGAGAGAACAAAGGACGCACGGTGGCTTGTTCATCGTGACGATGTTCTTCTGGAGATCGATCTTGGCATCTAACCGGGCGTCGCGGACGAGCTCGACGATCCACCGCTCGCCCTCATCGGCTGACAAGCCGAGGCGGGAAGACAGGTCGCTGATCAAAACATTTGTCAAGTCAGCTTGCTATCTCGTCGTGGCGAGGAGACGAGACCTACGCGATGTCTATTCTGTGATGGATCCGGCAGTAGACCTCGCTCATGAAGTGTCTCGCTCGGTCGACGAACTCGGCCTTGACGGTACTCGTGAAGTAGTCCTTTCCGAGGACCTCCTCCGAAGCCTTCTTGAGGCATCTCGTCGCGCCCTCGAAATCGACCGAACCGATGAGCAGCCTGAAGAACTCGGTGAGTGCGTCCGAGTACTGGTACTTCTCCTGCTCGACGAGTCGGAGGACCTGGTAGATCTTCGGTGAGAGGATCGCTCTCCGACCCTGGTTGGCTGCCTGGTTCTGCTGGTACTGTGAGGAGGAGGCGAGCTTGATCGGACCCTGGTGGGAAATGACGGTGGCTGCGACGAGGTAGCGGAGGAGCCACGGACAGGAGGACTGGATGGTGTCGAGGTAGTAAGTCCGACGCTTCTCGCCGGCCTCGAGGGTGGACTCCGTCCAGGCTTCGACGAGAGCCTGCATCCCTCTCGGGTGGCGGAAGTAGACGAAGAGGGACCAGTGGAGCCAGGCGGTGCGCTGCTGGAGTTGGAGCGCAGGCGAGCGGGAGTGGCGGTGAGCCTCGATGTCGTCCCGGAGGAGCTTGAGCTCGTCGAGGGCGGGGTCGAGGGTCTTCTCCTCGCCCTCGAGGGGCTCCTCGAGAATGTTCGAGACGAGCTTGCCCCAGTAGGCGGACAGGGTCAGGCTCGGGTCGACGGAGAGGATTCGGAACGAGTTGAGGTAGTCGGAGGCGGCGGCGTAGTCTCCGAGCGAGTAGGCGAACTGGCCGTACTGGTAGAGGGCGTCGATCTGCTCGACGTCGAGCTGCGGGCAGGCAATGAATCTCAGCATTGCTACAGCACCCATGCGCTGGGTCTACACCCACATTGTACTTTGTGCGGAGGGTCGCCAAATTTCGCTCCTTGTCCTGACCGAGGGCGGCGGCGACCTCTGGGTTGCTGATGATCTCGATAACCTTGTCCGCCTCTGCACGGAGGGTGTCCCTGGTCGCGAGGAGCTGCTCTGCCCGCTTCGCCGTGTCGTCGACGGGGGAAGACACCTCGTCGGATCCGACCCCTCCTGCTTCCCCGAGCTCACGCCGGACGCTGTCGAGGTAGTGGACCATGTTCGTCCCCTTGAGCAGGCCGTACCTCGCCCGGAGCATCTCCTCGCGGGGGTACACCTCGCGCTCCTCGAGGAAGTCGACGAGCGGGAGGGCGAGGTGCCGGTCGAGGTGGGGCAGGACGAGCATGGCGATGTCCTCGGAGGGCGAGCTGCTGCTCGAGCTCGTGCTCGCCGTCCCGTCTGCCATCGTGCTGGATGATCGGGGTTCTGATATCTGATCTCGAGGTGGAGTCGGTCGTCGTCCAAGGTGAGCTGCCTTCGGGACAATCAATTACAATTGGGTTCATTAACAATTGACGAGCTGCTATCATACGAACTGATATTACATGACCATGACGACCTTGCACGACCGTCCCCTCTCCCAGCGACCCCCGCCGACCCCGCTCGCCTACCTCCACGCTGCCTCCTTCAACGCCTTCTTCCAGCTCGGGATGCTCGTCCTCCACGTCCTCCAGCTCGGCACTCTCCCTTTCCGCCTCCATCCCGTCACCTTGTCGCTCTACAATCGGCTCGCCATCGCCGCGAAGGACCTCTTCGGGCTCCTCCTCGTCTTCATCACCATGTTCTGGGCCCCGACGAGCTTCAGGATCACTGTAGACGAAAACGATGACGAGCTCGACCTCAGGAAGATCGTCCAGAGGAACGACAACGGACGCGTGATCGGCCTCGACCTCCCAGACAGGATGGTCCTCATTGCAAACCACCAGGTGCGTCATATCCGAACTGACACAATATATCATCTGACTTGTCTCTCGTTCTCTCCAGGTCTACTGTGACTGGTCCTACCTCTGGTAAAGCTACCACCATCCCTTCCTGCTGTCCTAACTCGCTTGCTTGCTCTTCCTCCCGGACTCACTCCTGCTCAGGAACCTCCTCTACTTCTCCTCCCTCCATTCCTCCGTCATCATCATGCTCAAGGCTTCCCTTAAATGGGTTCCCCTTGTCGGACCGGCCATGCAGATGTTCCGGTTCATCTTCATGGAAAGAAATTGGGGCAAGGACCGCGAGAGCCTCGGGAAGGCCCTCACCAAGCTCGGCGATAGAGCTGGGAGAAGCCTCGACTCGATGGTCTTATTTGTTTGTCAGCGAAATCCACTTTCGAAGAAAAATTCCTACTATTCTAACAGACGTTCGACCTGCCAGTCCCGGAAGGAACACTCGTTAGCTCCATTACGAGACCGCTCAGCCAGAAATATGCAGAGAAGACAGGGATAGTAAATCTTTCTCCTTTCTTCACTTATCTTGGATGCGGCGAATGTTGATTCGGGTTCTGCGAACTTCGCAGGAAGACTGCAAACACACCCTTCTTCCCCGCTCGACCGGCCTCCTCTTCTGTCTCCGCACGCTCTCGCCCCGCATACCCACCCTTCGCTTGCTGGACGTCACGATCGCATACCCTGGCATCCCTCGCGATGGGTGAGGCTTTACTTCCGGTCTGCACTAAACCAAAACATCCTGCTGATTCCCCTACTTATTTGCCCGTAGATACGGCCAAGACTACTACACTTTGCAATCCATCTTCGGTTACGGCGTCCCTCCTCCAGGCATCCATCTCCACCTCCGCTCCTACTCCGTCAAGTACGACGTCCCTCTCGGTCGAGAGACGCTCAGCAAATCCACCACGACGGGATCTGAAGCGACCGAAGCTGAGAAGAAAGAATTCGACGATTGGCTTCTACAGAGATGGAGGGAGAAGGACGATATGCTCGAGAGGTTCCTGCAGGAGGAGAGGCTAAGTGGAGGAGAGTACGTCGACGTTCCGATCCAGTTGAGGAACACGAAAGAGGTCATCAAGCTTCTCGCGAGCTGTATTCTGGGAGCCTGGGTTTCGAAAATGCTCCTGAAAGGGCTCTGGAGACTCCTGGTCAGGTAAAGGGCGGCTTACGAACTAGAGAAGATGGCGTGCATCGCTACGAATCGAAAAAGACGATTGTTGTTTGGTTATAAACGCTTCTTACGACATTTAACGATAGGCAATGAAAAGGGTGAGTGGCTCAGTTCATAATCTACATTATCCTGCTAAGTCTGGAGTCCTTCTTCGAGTAGACAATGATAAGGACATCTGTGGTCGTTCAGATGCAAAATTTGCCATGAATAGGAGTCTCTGTGCAGTCGCGACTCACCCGGTTCGCCAGGATGTCGGCCGTACCCGCCGCTTGCGGCGCTCCTTTCACTTGAATCACATTTCACAGCAAACAACAAAGGGGAAATTACAATGAATGGGAGAGTGCCATTGCCTACTCACAATGTCCCAAAATGCACAGCTTGTAAGCAGCGCCTCGAGTGGTTGTTTGTCCAGAGTTGGTTAGCCCTCTTGCTTAGCTTCGTCACACTTTCTCTCATCACAAGACAGTCCAGATAACAGAACATGACCTATTCAGACGAGAGCGATAAAATTACAGTGGAGTTCTTCCGTCGCAAAGAACGAGTTCCAGAGGACTACGACGCATTCGTGCAGAGGGGCGGACACCAACAGCAAGCACGGGCTGCAAGCTGGTTCAATAACGTTCGTAGAACATGGTCTGCACTAGTATCGCCATCGTCCGGGCGAGTAGCTGCTCCACGCGTAAACTCCAGCAAATCCTTCGCCACGCCCACAAACACGGGACCGAAGCTCGTCGGCCAAACAGGCTATGGCCGTACTGAACAAGGCCGTAGTCCTAGCCGTGGCCGTAATGCTATCAGTAGTGATAGCCGTATTTATAGCCGTAGTGCTAGCCGTGATGATAGCCGTGGTGATAGCCGTGGTGATAGCCTTGACCGTATGGATAAAGCACGAGGGAGGCACTGGCAGAAACTTCGTCGCTAGTAGTAGGCGTCACTAGGAAGAAGATAACGTGCTCAAACAGATCTACCAATATACCATGCGACCTTAGCGATTCCTCCGCTCTTGTAGACCTTACCCCACGCTTTCGTAGACGTTTCCCGAATCTCCTGCTGTTACCAAGGCTGTCCGGCTGCACCACCCCTGGACTTCCCTCGCCTCTTTTGCTAGGTATTTGTCCTTTCGCTCCTTGCTCATAGCCATCACCCCTCTCCTGCCTGACCCATTAGGGATCAGAAGCACGATAAGCTCACTTACCCGCGACATTGATTACTCTACCATTGACAGGTCACCTGGCTCCAAGAAGGCGCTTTCCTATACTGCACCGGAACGCTTTGAAGGGTCCAAGGCGGGTTTACTACCCTTAAGGATGACGTTTACGCTACTGGATCTGAGATCTCAACGGGTGATGGCTCAATCGATAAGCGCAGGATCTTCAGCCGAGATGTGTAAGGTAATGCCCAACGCGGCAGGTCATCTCCCAGAGATTAGCCGGGCTCTAGGAACAGCTTTGCTCGCACGGGGACAATTCCACAGGCTCCGGTCGAATGAGTACCGCACAGCTCCTCGTAGAAGAATCAACAGCCGTAACAGCCACACCGAAATGAATGTCATCGCCTGAATCATGATGTACCGATTGTTGTACATAAGAGCGTATTGACCCACGCTTTCCCTTGCATACAGTCAATGTGTAGTACGGTCGCTGCCACTCCTCGTGTCCTGAACGCAGCGGTCAATCGTAGCCCGAGCGGCACGTCTTTCTCGGACACAAGAGCTTGCTTTGTGGCGATTGCGGGCGAGCCTTCACAGACTCCTGTGAATCGGCTTACCGATCTTGCTGCAGCTTACCCATCATTACGTTCGAAGACTCCTACCCCCTTTCCATCCGGTTGAGAGGTAGAGTCGCAGCGATCTTGCATGGATCCTATCACGTGACGCTGCATTCGGCTCGCGACAGATACCTAAGACTATACAGAGAGACTGCCTCGTCCGCTTGTGCGGATATCGGTTGGAGCTTCGTAACCTGCATCGCCCGTGTTTGCGCCAGCCGCGATAGTCGTCATGTCGAAGTCCCGAAGGTAGAAGCATTGAGCGGTGTAACGCGACTTGCATATTTACTCCGAGCGTGCATACCCTTTCTTGATGCTGGAGTCTCGTAAAAGCACAGATCTTGCAGATTCGATCTTGCGAGGAACATACATTGGTATGCAGGCGATTGAGGTAACGTACGATTCGGCAGGTAGGATGTTAATGTCGAAACTGTACAGTTACGCTTCGTACCCGGTTCCCCTTCTCCGTCTTGTTGTGGGTCGTCAAGGCTGTCCGGCTGCACCGCCGGAACGTCCTTGCCTTGTAAAATCGGGGTTTATCCCTTTGCTCTTTGCTTGTAACCACTATACACCCCTGCCGCACCACCCAGACACCCTAAATACCAGAATGAACCCAGATAAGCGCCCCGGAATTTCTTCGGGATTTGGAGTAGGCAGCATGCACAACGCTCAGGCTAAGGCAGCCGCGTCGGGTGAGTAATCCAAGTGCCGAGGTCCTACTGGGCTGACGAGGCTGCATCATAACAATCAAAGGCACCCACACTGGTACTGGCACGGGTGGTTCTGGTGGGAAGAACAGTACAGCTCCGCCTCCTTGGATGAATCAGATTCGCGTTGGACCTGCGCGTGATGCTACAGCCCACCTGGGGCCGAATGGGCACGAAAGGTCCCATACCGGGGCTACTTCTACCGCCCCAAAGTACGTTCACACTGGTCAGTCTAGGCACCAAACACAGCCTTCATACGATCAGCACGGAAGTGTCCAGCGAGTTCAACGCTACCCACCCCCTCCCGGTTCCGGTAGCGCATACCTCAGTGGTCGGCAAGGCTCGAACAACAGCATTCAGCACAGGGCCAATGCGAACGATGGCCCGGTTTTCAGCTATTCGACCAGGTCTTCGACCACACAGGTGCTCCCGCCCGGAAATAGGTATAGGCCGCGACAGCTATAGCGGCAGCGGCGGAACCGGAGTTACTGTCATTGTGTGAACCATGATGTTCCGATTGCCGAAGATGAATCCGCGTTTGGTCCCGCATACCCGTTGTGCACACAGTAGAAGTGTATCCCGGCCCATGCAAATCCTCAATCCCTGGATGCAGCCGTCGAGCGTAGCCTGAGCGACACGTCTTTCTTGGACAGAGGAAGCTTGCTTGAAGGCGGTTGCGGCGAAATGTGAT
>Ga0181469_100194_pt1 | contig 20988 bp, 17 predicted proteins | sample InSIn2SAF170_2_FD_119081 | JGI IMG/M metagenome (GOLD analysis project Ga0181469, IMG submission 119081) | Clean room microbial communities from NASA Spacecraft Assembly Facility at Jet Propulsion Laboratory, Pasadena, California, USA -... ... | reverse complement strand
TTTGTGCTTTTCATCTTCTCATTGAGTTCATTTTTCTTTGCATTATCGTTTTTCACCTCGTCTCTCTTCACTTCAGGTTGAGCATCTTTCGTAGCTGCTTCGACTTTCTTAGCCGCACTTGCAGCAGCTACCTGATGGATCTTTTCGAGGTCCCCTGAGGCGAGAGCGTCAGCTGTGGTCAGGACTTTGTCAATGTTCGCGAGACTTAAAAGACCTGCCGCTTTGGTAACATGCTCAGCTGTGATTTTCTCGTGCCACTTCGTGCCGGCTGGAGCTGCAGAGGGGGCTCCCGTTGTAGAGGCTTTGGCAGCTGCTGCCGAATCCGCCACGTCTTTGTGAGTAGGAGTTGCTGGCGCGTTCTGTACGGCCTTATCCTGTGACTTTGCTGCAAGGTCGACATTGACCTTGTCCGAAACCACTGGTGGAACTGCGGTCGACTTATCCTGAATCGATGTCTCCGCGGTCGGCTTTCCAGTGGTTGTTGAGACCGTGGTAGCACTAGTCGAGGCTGCATCTTTAGCAGGAGAAGCAGCGGCAGGCGAAGCTGAGAGGCCGGAAGCAACAGTTGGCTTCGTTGTTGCATCGATCGGTCGTTTGACCGTTACTATTGTGCCGTCGGGTTTTCGAACCTTGACTAATTTGAACCCTGCTGGAGCCATTGGGGCATCCTTTGGCTCTCGAGCTGCGGTGCCATTGATGGTGGTCGGCACTGTAGCTGCTTCATTGGTGGCAGGCTGATCCGACTTGACTGGGACAGCAGTAAGAGTTAAAGGGACGATTGCCGGTGAGACAGTGTCAGCCATGATTCGAAGAGATAAGAAATGGTGCAGCAAGAGAACGATACAAACTTGAAGGAACTTGGGCGACGGCCCTCAATATACCGGCATTCTTCAAGATTAGACACTTTTTGCGTGTCTTTCCGCGCCTGAAAACCCATCTGGATACCGCACTTCTTCAGAGCGTACAAATACCACAAGATGTGGGTAGTACCCTGTCCCAGCAGGCAGCCCAGCCGAAGCTTGGCGGAAGCTTGAACGAAGCTTGAGCGGATGATGAATGCAGGGCATGTGACCAGCAAAGTCTAAGCAAGCCATATGGCACTGAATGGAGACATGGTAAGTCAGCTGAATGTAACTCTTGTGGTGAACTGCAATCGTAGGAATCAGTAAGTATTAGCGCCTCTGACCCTCCATATCTCATGATTGGATGTTTTGAAGATCGTGAATCGCAATCAACCCCAGTCTCTGCTTTCGAGTTCCCATGCAAGCGCAGTCTGGAGTGGTCTTACAGTTCTACTCTCGAATACCGCGGCTACAATTCCCACGAGTGGAGATCTCTCTTCCTTGCACATGTTGACCTTTTGTTCATGCATGCAACGCATTGTGGATCCACCTCGCGTGGCTAAGTGGAGAAGACCAGATGTTCCAGATCTGTCTCGAGCGGGGTTTTCAGCTGAGTTCGATCTCAGCCCTCGAACCTTTTGAACTCGGTGAGTCAAAGAAGTGAACCTATCTCTCCCCTGCTGCTTTCTTACTTTGATGGATAGGATGCCCCCATCGTGCTAATAGCATCATGCTTATCGATCACGAGTGCAGTTCGCGCTCCTCGCACCACTAGCATCATGATAGTGGGCTGATGTCTACCGCATCGGGTACACAGCTGCGCCAAGACAGGAAGAGATTCGCTTTTTTGAACCCAAATGGAGGTAGGCCTCATCTGGCTTCATGCACGTCGAAATGCCTGATCCTGCTCACCTCTCCAACAAACTTTCTGTCTTCTTTGGTAGCCACTGCACTGCGTCCATGTACACCACAGCAAGCGGAATTCTCCACTTTTCCCCCATACTTTTCCATACATCCACATCTTTCATCGAGCGGTCTCTTGACGGCTACAACACCTCTCCCATCATATGATTGGACAGTATTCATAGCAGGTCGGCCATGTGGTCCCAGCGCTGATTTCTGCAAACGATCACGACCTTGAATGTCATGGCTGCGTAGTGAAAAGCACCATCGGACGATCTTGTGTAAAAACCTACACGGCTGCAAACTGCAACTAACGCCAGTTGAGATACGTTAAGCACGGCCTACAGCTGGCGTGCTGCAGATTTCACCTCCTCAGCAGCACGGAACAAGTCCACCTCGACCGTTTCGGCTGCACAGAACAGAGCTGTTATCCTAGCGTTCTCAAGCTGTGCGGCTGAAATGAGCTAAGAAAGTTTGATCAAGGTTTCACCATACAGCAGGATCCAGACCAGATCAGACTCCAGGTACCCCATCAATCTTGGCTTCTCGTCCTCAGCTGCACTCCCGCCAGGCCAAACGTGGTCACCACAACCGGACTTCTCACACTTCCACGAACAACCTCATGTCGACTGGTTCGGAAGTGAAGCCACCGCACTAACGGAAGATGTTCAACGACACGAACGCCCAGTCATCGCGACCTGATCAGTTCTGGCCTTGAGTCTCATGCAGCCACCTTCTTGTCATCACAACTTTGAAGCACAGTAGTCGACCGTCCAGAGGCCACCCCTGTCTCTCCTAGATGTACACCACTGATGGACTTTCCGTTATTCCTGGCTTCTCGAACCAAACCCATACACGATATCCCGCACGTTTCTCTGTCAACTTGCTTCTTGACCTTCCGTCTCTTCGCTCCAGCTGAGTATACGGAGGGCTGACGGTCGCTAGGCAAACATCTCGCATTATAGTTGCCTATGGCAACCTCCCTCAGTATGAACGAGAAATCTGAGACTTCGCAGCCGGTCAGTTTGGCGACGACAGAGATAACCACAGCACAGCTCATGACTAAGGGCCAAATTCCGGAGGTTCTTCGCAAGGCCGAGAGCCGGGTTTCCACCTTGCCAGGACGCCAAACAATGAACAGTATCTTCAGGATCTCGAGAAGCGCCAACAAGATTCATCAGATCGTCCATCCAGCCTCAGCTGACTGGGACGACGACAACGATGATCTGGATGACGAGAATTCTGAAGACAACGAAAGTGAAGACGATGATTATGTCGAGGATATAAGAGAGGGAGACGAGCCCCTGTCTAAGCAAGAGTGCGACCAGCTTGTTTCACACCACCACAATGACACATTACACGACGTGACTTCCCACTCGAATGCAGCAGATGAATTTGATGGTATGGACCATCTTATACCTCTCAAAGAAGCTCGTGACAAAAACGCCGTGCGGTACATGATGTTGCCTGAGAGGATCGAGCCAGGAAGCTTAGCAACCTCCAACAGTGTCACTATAGGTGAGCAAGCCGGAGGAAAGGCAGGCCCACATTCAAGAACACTCAAAGAAGGAGCACCTGTTCCAGAAAAGGTTACACCAATCTCAAAATTGGAACCAAACATCACGACAAACCAACCTGCTCAAAGCACGACAAAAACATCAGTCCCCCTTGCCAGCACATCATCCTCCGATCTGGGTGCCGAAAAGCGGACGACCCAAGCACAAGCGAAGGTTGACCCTCTCGCGCCTACTGCTGCAGCACCATATGGCTATAAGATCGTTACAGTCAAAAAGCCTGACGGCACTATCGCCAAAGTCAAGAGACCGCTCAAAGAAGCCGAGACAGCCCAGATTCCAGTCAATAAGACCTTTCCCATGCGGGATAAGGCAGTCACTCGACCGTCAACACAAAAAGGTGCCACGACTGACAGTCCCGAGGTCACATCATCAACGCATGAGAGCGCAGCTCTTTCATCACCATCCGTCGCCCCCCAAAGCATTAGCTTCAGTGAGGACATCGAGGCAGCGTCAAGCTTTCATAGTCAACCAGTAGAAACCAAGGAGAACTACTCGAAGACTACAAAACCGTCACATACTCCAAAGAAGCAGATCATGGAACAGAGCGAGGTTCAGGTCACAGAAAAGGAGTTGGAGCAAGCTGACAGTCCATACTCTTCAGCTTTGGCACAGGATGAGCACTTCAGAAGTGCACACATAGTTGCGAAGATAGCCAAACTCATCGTTTGGATTATTGGTATCATGCTTCCACTCTTCTTTTTGGGTAAGCAACAAAACAATGTGACATCCGCATAAGCTAATTTGGTATAAGCACTTGGAATTACAACGGCAATTCTGGATAAGACGCCGGTTTCTAACACCTACTATATAGACCCTTTGAGCCAAGCGATCAAAGTTGCAGCTTCCGCTTGGCCGATCGTATTTGCAGCTGTAGTTGCACAGTCATTGAAGATGTACGCTGCCTATAAGGTAGAACGCGGCATTCAATTAGTAGTAAGTTGGCTTTCTCCTCAAGAATAGTTTCTTTACTGACTAGGAGTATAAAGACCCTAGAGCAGCTTATAAGCAGTCATTCTGTCGGTGGTGCTATCAAGCAACCATTCCTACTACGAACATTCAACTGGACGACTTCGGTGCTATTTATCATATGGAGTCTCTCTCCTCTTGCCGGTCAAGCAATACTACGGATGTCTACTACGATTCCTGTTACACACTCACGTGCGACAAACATATCTTACTTTTCATACGACGCCCTCCCTGTAAACCCTGGTGCATCTGGAATGACACGAAATTCGACCTACTGGAATAAACTGGGCTCCACTAGATCCTTTACAGCTCAACGACAGATAATGGCCGGTATCTTAGGAGGTTACTCACGCGCGCACTCTCAGTCTCAAGACATATATGGAAATCTTAAGATACCTGTTGCTACGAGCGCGAAATCCGATCTTCAAGCAGGAGGGACTAGTAATTACTCCTCTATTCTTGGTTATCCGCTTTGGATATCCAAAGAAAAGGAAGGGGATGATACTCAGAAAACTACGTCCTCAATGATCACGAGCTACTTTGTCTTCAATTGTTCGGAATTTGTGTCCACGCACCCTGATAGTGAAATTATGCAAGCCCATAACCTCATCTACGACGACTCAAGGACACTCACCATTTCTGCCGAAAACAACACCGAGGGAACATACTGAGACGACGAACAAAAAAACAACGTGCCCTATACGCAGCCGGGTCCAACAGGTATTCTTTATTTCACCAGTTACAGCGAATATCCTTCTCCTCACATCCTATACTCTGAATGTTCGTATAAATCTGTTATAGTCAACACCACATTCCGCTGTGAGGGCGTCAAGGCAAACGCATCGTGCGAGGCCTATGTCTCAACAGAAATGCCCGAGCTACAGCCTACAGCACTTCCCCTCGGATATTGGTTTCCGCAATTTCTACAAAGCACGGCTAGGGACTACGAACCTTCTCAATTGGAGGACTTCATTCAGAATCCTTATTATGCTGCTCATATTGACAACGGTGCCGGGTTGATAACCACCTTGGATAACGTCACAGCCGCCGATTTGTCTGAAAGACTAGGGCTAGCCGTTAATGCTTATTGGAGCCTTGGTCTTGAGCCTGAAGCATTCACAGGACCTGATGAAGAGTCCTGGAACACGCTGATTGACAAAAAGACGTCGTTCGCAATGGCTACGAAGCCTCAATATTCTCAGTACAAAGTCTTCTGGCCATGGCTTATTCTCCAAATCGTCTGTAGTGTCTTGCTCACTATAGCATCTATTGCTGCAGCAATCTGGGAAAGTCGAGTCATTGGTCCCGACTTCTTGGGATTCGTTAACACGGCGGTCAAAAAGAGTGTTAAGATGCCTAAGTCCATGTCAGCTATGAACGCTAGGGATCGGTTGCATGCCCTGCGAGAGTGCGAAGTCTTACTCCAAGATATGAAGCCTGATGCTCCGGTGGGCAAAGTTGCACTTGGTGTCAAAGAGGAAACCTCAGCCAGATTAGTGCCGGGCAGACAGTATCGATAGTTGAAGGACTGTAGCGGATTGGATCTCTGAGCATTGAATAGTTACTACTGAGAGCAACACAAGCATCTACACTATTTCCTAAATATGACTTCACTAAATGACTAGGGTGGAGGCCGCCTTGCGGTTGTTGAATGACAGTAATTGTACGCAAGTAGGATACCATCTTCACTACCTATAGATGCAACTTGTTTAGGAGACAATCCTTACATCAACGGGAAACAGGCATGGTCAGAAGACAGCATAACGATCCTACCTATGAATGGACGAACAGGATTGTGGGCTGTGCAGCCTGACACCATTAAACAAGGAACATTTGTTCTGGAGGAAACTAAGGCGTGAAGCTCACTCTTGACAAGCTCCCGTTCTGGATCATCAAAGGTTCATCGCTGGATCATAAAAGGTGTGTACGTAGAGAGCTCGACTACAATGGTAGCGAAAGTCACCAAAACCTTGTGCTGGTCCGTCCATTTGGTGTGTCTGTGAGAAATTGGATGAGGCATAATTGTTGATCGTACCTAAATTCTTCCGCTCGCTTTGCGACAGAACGCCCAATGAAGGTATGTAGGTACTCTGTCAACATCTGTGACACAAGATTCAAGAATCTCTCTTAGTTTCCTTCATCCCATCGACCTTCTCGCGCATACTTTTTGCCATGGCTGAGAACTCCTCAGACGACTTGGTCCCCTCAGGAATCTTTTCAGCCTTCTGCACGGCTGGACGCTCTGCAATTCGCTTGTACCACTTGTTCATGCCTGGCCAGCCACTAATATCAATATCAAGGAAGACTGGAGCTGCACGAACCCAAGAATAACTAGCGATATCTGCAATTGTGTATTTGTCTCCAGCTAGCCAGTCTGCCTTGGCTAGACGTGATTCAAGTACATCAAATAAGCGCTTAGTCTCGTTCATGTAACGATTAATGCCATACTCTGAGTATGCACCAGCCATTGCTCGGAAATGGTTGGCTTGACCCTGCTGATATTAGACATGCTGTGTCGTAGAGGTCAGATACGTATGTACATACCTGCATCGGACCAAGACCACCCATCTGCCACATAAGCCAAGACAGCACCTCATAGTACTCGGACGAACCATAAGAGTAGTTGAGCTTGTGCTCTTTGTCGTAATTGTCAGTCAGGTAGAGCATGATGGCGCCAGTCTCGAAGACTCGCTGATCACCGTCTTTGAGAGCTGGAATGCGGCCATTAGGATTAATGGCCAGAAACCAGTCTTCCTTCTGTGTGTTTTTGGTGATATCGATCTTCTCGACCTTGTATTTCAATCCAAGCTCCTCCAGCACGATTCCGGGCTTCAATCCGTTGGGGGTGCCGTACGTATAGTACGTGAGGTCATTGGCAGGTTGGCTTGACATCGTTCTTCTCGCGCAGCGCTAAGTATTGATAGATGAATCAGCGGTAGAATTCCGAGATAGACGACAGGACACGGAGTCAAGCCTAGTAGACTTTACTTGTAGCTTGCATAGAACTTAAAATGAGAATACTTGGATTCTGGTGCTGACAAAGCCTGCAGTGGCTGACAGATAATTGCGGGGTTGTATTAGATGTTCGAGGGCACCAATCACCTTGGTTCACTTTGGAGTAGATTAAAATAGCTCCATGGCAAACCATTACCCATGTTTGCACCGACACTGGTTTTCAGTACGGAATTTCTCCAACAATCTCAACCTTCATATCTTAGATTGCCATTTGATAATCGTGGCAATTCAAAGGAAAAGACTAGGGGAAGATATCAAAGATGGAAGAGGCTGAACACCGCGCTGAACGGTCGAGTCTTACATAGCTAGGTATAGGTCTAATTATGAACCAATCGTGACACCGAGAAACGATCCTACCATAGCCAACAAACAGATCTGATCTACTATATTCTCTATAACTTGCTTTCCAATTTTTGAGCAGCCTCTGGATTTGGTAGGAACCGTCGTTGCACCTTTCCACTAGTAGTTCGCGGGATTTGATTCACGAAAAAAACTCCCCCAGTCAACCACTTGTATCGCGAAAATTTCTCCTTGATGATGGCTGAGACGTCATCCTCTGTTAATCTCGGATCTTCCTTGACGACAAATGCACGAGGGTGTTCTTCACCATTTCTGGCTCATGGTTAGCACCAGTACCTCACAGTTCTAGAGGAAGCTCCATACATTTTGGCGCCGGCCACAGCGGCGTCTGCAATTCTAGGATCGAGCGAAAGAGTAAGCTCCAACTCTGCTGGCGAAACTTGGATACCTTTAACTTTGATAAATTCCTGATTTGTCCATGGGTTTAGCCTTGAACCATGCAAGAGAGTACAGAAAGGAAGGGGGTCACGAACTTTGTGCCTGCCTACCATATAAAACAGACCTTCTTTGTCAAAATATGCAATGTCTCCAGTTCTGAGCCAACGTTGACCATCCTCATGGATGATAGTCTTTGCTGTCTCGTCTGGCCTTTTGAAATAGCCTTTCATGACGTTTGGTGCTGCGACCCATAGTTCACCAGCTGTGTATTCAGGTGGCACAGTTTGACTGAGGTCTTGCTCTTCCAGTGGCACTATTTTCGCCGTACAATTAGCGTGTAGCCAGCCAACAGACCTCCCGTCATTTGAGTCATCTGGCGCGAACCCGAGAAGCGAGGACGTTATTTCCGTCATTCCATACACTTGCTTTATCTGAACATCTGATCGCAGGTATTGCTTCTTGAAATTCTTTGCAGTATCAAGATCCCAAGGAGCCGTACCACAGATTACACTCTCGAGGGCTTTCAGGTTATGTTGTGAGGGATATGGCTGTTTGTTGATGCTTGTCATAATGGTAGGGACTAACATCAGGAAGGTAATTCTGTAAACATCGAGAAGCTGAAGAAAATCGACAATGTTGTACTTTGGCATGATAAATACTTTGACTCCCAGGCGCACCGCATTCATGCAATACCAGGTTTGTCCCTGTTGAGTTAGCTTCAAGCCTAGAGTATGATATGATATAAGGAGGTATGCTCACGAATACATGATACATGGGCAGTGCAGCCAGCCATCTCTGACCTGAAGTATCTAACCTCGCTTGTCGAGCTCGACCCTCTGTAGTATCGGCAACCAGACTTAACTTGTGTGTTAGTTGTAATGAATTTGCGACTGAATTGTAATGTGTGATCTCCACCCCTTTCGGCAGGCCAGTGGTTCTAAGGCAGCAGTCAGCATACGGTGAAAGTCATGAAAGTCCGAAAGTAACTCCATACCCACTGGAATAGTTGATAATGGCAGTGGTAGAGCTTGCCTCCTCCAATGTACTGATTTTCTTCCAGGACCACGAAACAGCATCTTCTGCCGAAGTCCAAATATCTGTCCAGTTTCTTAAGTTGAGGCTCGCGTATGTTTTGGGATCAGTGTTGGGTTGATTGAATAGATAAACCCTGCCGCGCGGAAGGCCTACTTCCGATGCAGCTTGTAATGCGATATGAGCTGTGTCAGGGCTGGTAAATAGGACTTTTGCCTCTGAATCACGTAGCTGGTATGTAAGCTCTGTTTTAAGCGTTGTTGATCAGTTGATGCTTTCCAATACTGTGGTGTCAGAATTACCTTGGACTGTCGCTGCGGGCGACGCAGACGTAAACACGCATTGTGCAGCGATTACACCCCATAGCAGTACGGGGAAGAACAGATTGTTGTTGGAGTAAAGAAGCGCTTTATCATTTGCCCGAAGCCCGAGCTTTTGCAGGCCCTGTGCAAACCTCTTCACCATAACCTCGGCTTCCTCCATGCTGTAACATGTTGATGGCGACGACGCATCGAAATATTGCTTCGAGCCCCGAGAAACTGCTGTTCCTGACGAGAAAACATATGTTAGAATATCGATAGTTGGTATGTCAACCTTATATGGTGATTCTAGAATCATTATGACGCGTTAGTCACTAGTAATAGCAAGGTAGCAGTATGGAATGTCACACAGCTGATTCACGAAGAAATCTCAGAAGCTCTCGCCTCTCGACCTTCGAATATTCGGAGTGTGCATTAACCGCGGTAGATTAGTTGTAAGAATGCGGGGTGCGTTGTAGTAAAGTTTCTAGTCACTACTAATCCACGGCCCCGTTGACTTGTCGAGGTTGTTAGCTTTGACTACAAGGAACGATTGTGGACTTTACACGTAGAGAGGCAGTTTTGCAACTCGATCGAGCAGTACACCGACTACCATAAAAACGATGAAACGTGAGAAGGGCAAGATCAATAGCGCAATAGTAAGGGTAGGCAGCACACAGCGAGTACAGGCACTAAAAGCTAAACTTGACAAAAGTAAGCCGGCCAATGGTGTAACCGCGCAATGGTGCAACCGCGCAGTCTGGATTCACTTGTAAATAGTAATTCTGTGATCTTGGATCTTGTATAGCAATTCTTGGTGTTTGGTATACGTCTTGAGATCGCGATGGCTTCGAGACCTGCTGTTGACGATGCCTTGGCTGCCTTTTTAGCTGGTGATTATACTTCTTTGAGAGCTGCTGCCCGTGCCTTTAGTGTCTTAGAGAGTACCGTACGCGATCGTGTCCACGGATCGAAAACTCGCGCGGAAGCGCGTAGAAGTCAGCAATTGTTGTCTGCAGAACAGGAGGAAATGCTTGTACGATGGATTTTAGACCTTAATATGTATGGACAAGCTCTAAACTTCGCGCAGGTACGCGCGATGGCTAGTCTTATCTCTGCTGTTTTGAATGGTCCAAGTACTGTCGGAAAGGCGTATATATAGCGCTTTTTGAAGAGGCATCCTAAGGTTAAATCGAAGCTGGGGAGGAAGATAGGATATAAACGATCTCGTAAGGTAACGGAGGAAGCGGTTCGTGGTTAGTACGAGTCGCTATTGAAGATATTAATAGGTAAGCTAATACGAAAAGATTATATCTTTAATATGGACGAGACTAGTACCGCGTTAGAGGACTGTAGTAATTAGAGAGTTATTAGATCGTCTGCTTCTAACCGTACGTTAGTTACTAGACTAGATAAGAGGGAGTGGACGACTTTAATTAAGTATATTTCTGTAACTGGTCGTGTAATTAAACCACTGTTGATCTTTAAGGGAAAGTATATATAATAATAATGGTTTATACCCATAGACCTTCTAGATTGGCTATATACCTCCTCTCCGAATGCCTTTACGTTAAATGAGATAGGACTTCTATGGTTAAAAGAGGTATTTATACTAGAAACTACGGATTATATAGGGTAGAAGCTATTAATTATGGATAGTTATAAATCGTATTGTATAGAGGAATTTATAAGAGTTACTTAGTTAAATAAAATATATTGCTTCTATCTTATACTACACTCGTCCTATATCTTTTAACCTCTTAATCTTACAATATTCTCGTTACTAAAGCGTTAGTTTCGTACGCTGGTCGCTATATACTACTAAGTTAGTAATCTGGAGCCCGTGAAGAAGAATCTATTTATCTAGTAATACCGATAAGCTCGGACGATCGTAATAACTAAATCTAACTGTGAGAGTGGCTTTAAAGCTGCTAGTATATAGCCTTTTGATCCTGAAAAAGGTCTACGATCTTGATTTATTATTTTAGCACCGCCTGCCCGATCTTATATACCTCTACGAGTTTATAATACTTCTAATCTTAACCCAGCCCTTCTTAGAACTCTAGAGAATCGATCCTACTTTACCGACGCTATTCGAACCCTCTCGAAATCAACTCCCCTCAATCGCAATATACGCAATTTTATAATGAAGACATCCAAGGCATTGGAAAGACAGCAGTTTATAACTGCGCAGCTAGAAATCAAGAGGAAGACACTCCAGGCGTTCCAGGATAAAGAGAGGGCCAAGCACAAGAGGAAACAGCCTGTCAATCCCAATCTGTCATTTATTACAATTGGTGATATCGAAAGGAATACTTTGGGACCAGCGGTGCCCTTGCGAGCGTCGAATACTACGATTAAGATACAGGACGATGATGAAACTGTACCAACGACAGCATTATCACTCAAAGATGTAGTAGGCACAGTTACAAGTCATTTGTTCCACTACCAGGCTATATAGAACTATCAACACCAAGAGTTGCTATACAGAAATTGTGGATCCAGACTGCGCGGTTGCACCATTGCGCGGTTACACCATTGGCCGGCTTACCAAACCACTAACACCTCGGCATTTGCTATATGCACATACAGTAGCATACGTCAACTTGCAGCTTTATCGCGTGCACCTGATGTGATTTAGTAGTGTATTCCTGGAGCAGCACGCAGCACACAACCTTGGCAGCAGTATTATCAGAACATGACGCTACTTACCACGTTTGCTCAGTTTACAGGGGAAAAAGAAGGTATGAGGATTGACCTTGGTGGGTTAATCTTGGCATGCACGTGCTGTGGCCGGAAACTGGGCTGTCAAGACCCGGTAGCACCGAATGTTATCCAGTGAAGTGCAGTAATGTAATACCCACAGCGAGAACGGGCACTTAACTTGTGTGCTTGGCAGAGCTGAGCAGGGTCGAGCGAGCAGCAGATGGAGAACCACCTTGCCTTGCCTGCTAGCGCTCACTCCTGAATGGCACCTACAGGGCTGTAAGACGCTTAATTCGATGATGACAGGACGGGCCGATGACTTAACTGGAAAGCTTACAGCACACGCAGATGCCGACGTATCTAGACTCAGAAAGCCCTATGTGATCGAAGATTGAAGAGGACGTGCATCTCAGCTCCTGCGTCCAACATGGAATCACTGGTCGACCCTTGCAATCCTGGTGGCTCAACTACTTGGTGGAATTGATAAGTGTTCAACTGCATTAGTGTAGGATCACTTCGGCCCTAATTGGTAGATCTCCTTCCATCATGCTTCATAGCTCCATAAACGTGATCGATAAGAGGTCTCCGTTACGTAAGCCAATCACAGGGCAGGATATGAGGGTTAGGGCTTCTACCATCCTGATATACCGGTAATATAGTTAGCTACATACGAGCTGGCTAGTCCATACCACTATCTTCTTCCTTGTTAGCTGCGTTGAATGGAGCTCCCCCGAACGTTTATTATAAAGGCTATTCGACGTTTGAATAGAACAATACGCTCAGGTTTATCATCATCTTCTTTTCGTTTCCAATTCTATTCCATTGTCATTGATTATGGTGCTCACCAAGACCGCATTGCTTCCTGGATTTCTGGCTGCGTTATGGCCAGGCCGCGCAATGGCCTTATAACCGATTTTATAGTGCGCCTACGGAAGCAGGGCAATGGCACGCAGTCAAAAGTCAGCCTGAGTTCCATGAAACACCGCGAAACGACCTCACTCACTGGCTGCATCATGTTGTTATTGCCGAAAATGGCGTTGACTTTGCAGATGTCTTCATAAACGAAACCATACCAAAACATTCTTATTTTACCGATCTAGTGGATCTGGTGAACATTCCCGAGATGCGGCCTGAAAATGACACCCAAATAACCCTACCTCCGCACATCCCGTCTTCGTGGCCGTACCTGACAGCCAAAAGACTGTTTGGTCATCTACACTTTCCTCTCGACCCTAGATTTTTGTCTGACCGGTCGAAATGGTAAGATTAAGTTTACCTCAGGTGAATAGGTGAACACTAAGTTTGATCAAGGTGGTATCGCATCTACGACGGCTCCTGCAATTGGTTGAAAGCAGGAAAAGTCAGCGAAGGTGAATACGGAACAGCAAAGTCTCGTGATTATGGACAGTATTATTACGCTGATGGCATTTCTGCACTGCGTGAGGGTCCGAACCTTCGCGCTGTCAGTAACGCGTTCTTCAAACGCAAGAAGGCACTGTACTACGAGCATACTCCTCTACTCCTCGGCCTTGTAGAATTCATCATGCATGACGAATTCTGGTCTCAAGACTCTGAATTTGAGTACATCGATGTGTCAATGCCGGTAGACGAGGACTACTACTACAAGAATATAATCTTGCGTGTCTATCGCACCGAGGGTATGCCAGGTACAGGCACATCCAAGGAAAATCAGAGAGAGAATATTAACCGCGCGACAACTTGGCTTGATCTGTCTTCGTTATATGGAAGTACACCCGAAGTTGCCCATAAGCTGCGTTCACGCGTATGTGGGTACCTGCTTACTCAGGACAGCGTTGCCCGCGGCACTAAGTTGAAGGCATGTTAGTCACCATTTAACACGATGAATGTCACAACACGCGCTCGTCCTGGTGTTGACCCTGCTTCTCTCGTCGCCGGTGGTGATCCGCGGACGAACGAAGATTGAATTATGCTTGCTGTACATACCTTGTTGCTGCGTGAACACAATAGACTTTGCAATATTCTTGCAAACAAACGGCCCGAGTTCAACGATGAGGACCTTTACCAAACGGTACGAATTCTGATGTCGGCCAAGTTTTCACTGATCGGGAACGCCTATCAGATGGCGTACTTCAAAGACATACCTTGGCCCGCTGATGATGGCTTCCCACTCTTTCGAGAGATGTTGGGGAAAGACTGGCTACAGGTAAATCCGGCCAACACCTATCCATGGCCAATGGCTATGAAGCATGACAAACCCACTGTCGAAGTGCTGGAATGGCGGTCGTTTACCGCTTCCATGACTTCATCATTAGTACGTTCCCAATCAAAGATGCTCTCAATGAAACTCTGTGGGAGCAGGAAGTCTTCAAGACCGCCTTCGATGCAACTGGGTTTCTCGACACTGGACTCGAGAATATTCTCCGTGGGATGACGGCGACACACATACCCAATTTTAAAAGTGGTGTCGATGAGGCCTTTCGGCCCGCTGGAAAGCATAGAGGTAAGCCTTTTGATATCGTCGTGTGGAGCGTAGTCCACGAACGTGAGCAGGGACTACCAACATTCAACGATTACTTTCGAGCCTATAACGCTGCTGGTAAGCTGGAGGCCCGCACATTGATTTTTTGCTCATCTCAGTGTAGGACCCAAGGTGCAGGTTCCGGTTCGCAAAACTTTCGAGGACTTCTCTAGTGACCCTGAGGTAGTGGTCAACCTGAAAAGATTGTACAGAACGTCCAACGATGTTGATCTTGTGGTCGGGTGTCAGCTTGACGAGACTATGTTCCTCCATGCTACAATTCCGACATTATCCCTAGTTATCAGCCTCTTTAGTCTCATTGCCCTGGGCAATTAAGACAGATTCTCCATAGGTTTCGCAGCCATGAGATGTTTGCTTGTTGACGAGCCATAGGACTGCCATCCAAGCAATGCGCTTGAAGACCTTATATGGAAGCCCATGCCGAAGCCCGGCCTGCCAAATTTCCGCTTTCATGATCCTTTCTGGATGTCTGAGCTCGACTTTCGGGCGCATGGCCAGAACTTACTATGGAGACTCGTCACCGAGAACACTGAGATCAAATGGCTTCAAAAGAATCCGCTGTTTCCCATGGATCCAGAGACAAACCCTGTCCTGTGCTCCCTTCCCAAAGCCAGTGCGGATCCTAGATTGATATTACCAACCTCAGTCGAGGTCACGCTTTCTCTCATTCGCATACATCGAACCACAATCATCGTCACCTCGCTCGCGTTGATTGGCGCTGTACTTGTCTACAAATATTTCCAGCAGGAAAAACCAAGGCTGCTCAGAATCGCTCGATGGTTGGTTTGTTATCGGATGAGCGCAAGCAGAAAGATCCTAAGGCCTTGTTGCCGCGCAGTTTCCGGGGCCTTGCTCGAGCGCGTTTGCAAGTATTCGGGATGCATCTAGCATCTTTAACGCATTATGTGCTGAGCTAGCCAGGTAATGTTCAGATGATGCTTGATGTGAATTCTTGTGGGAACCGGTTCATTTGCGGCAGTTCTTCCCGCGATCAATATACCTGTCATTCTCCCAAAGGCCGTTGGAATTCGGATTTGGTGAGCGAATTGGGTGAACGGATTACCGAACGGGCTAACTCAGTGTGTAGCGCATCAAGCTTATCGGTACACACCTTAGCAACCCCGCACAAGTCAGAGAGATTGGGAGGACGATTGAGAACCTAGCAGTGCACTCCCTACTTCGAAACGAGACTGACAGGAGAATACCAGTGACTGGCCGCTCGGCGTTACAAGAATACCGTCGTGATAAGTACGGCTCCAGATGAATACCTGAAGCTTCGTGTAATTGCGATTTACGGTAAAAGGCTATTTCCGTGGTCGAACCTTTCTTGGTCAAGGTTGGCGAGCAGGCTATGATCCCGATTCCATAGGGCATACCTCCGCTTTATGGCACCTAATTTCTTCATTCTACGTTCACACTGTCTCAACTGGTCCAGCCGCAAATACTTTCGCACATGTGAGCGTTAGAATGCGTTTCGCCTCGGCTGTACACTTCCTCACATCGACAATACCACAGAAGCTTAGCATGCACTTGAGCGTTCTTGCAAGCTACGACGATCTACAGAAACTACCCTGAATAATTGAAGATGTCTAAGGGCTTTGATTTAATGCTGCAGTTTATGCGTGTCTGGATAGGGTTTGAAGCATAGCATTCCTTACAGATTAACTTTTCGGCTGGAAGTGAGAGCTCAAGCCACATGTATTATGTTCTTAGACTACTTGGAGACTTGGAGGTTCTTGTGTATTTGTAAATACTACCTTTGACTGCTATTGGCAGTTATCAGCGTAGTGGATTTCTGCTTTGGCTTGGAGAGCTGTATAGATGCCAGACTGAGTGTTGGTTGGAGTTGAGCGTATTGAAAGCGATCACGCTGAACAAGTGCGGGATGCTCCCCTTGTGACCGTTCTCGTCTGAGTCACTCAACCCTGTAACACCACCCAATCACCTGCCGGGCTTTCGCCATCCCTTCAGGTATCCCGAACCGCATATTCAACCTCTTTCGCCTCAGGACCCAAGTCGATCTTCCCTTCATCAGCCAGGTACTGGCTGAGTCTTCTTCTCGGCAACCTTTTCGCAATGCGTACAGGGTCGAAGATATTCTTGCTCTCGGCAAAGATCTCGTCTATCTCTTCCAGACTTCGACCTGCAGTCTCGGGATAGAAGAAGTAGACGATTGGGACACAGAGTATGTTGATAGCGGCGTAGACGAGGAAGTAGTAGTAGTGGATGTTTGTGAAGGCTATGGGTGTAACCTGTGAAAAGTTAACATTGCACTCAATAGAAAAGAAAATCACTATGCTTACCTCAGCGACAAGGAAGTTGAATAGCCACGACACCGCCGTGCTAATACCACATACCGCCGCCCTGAGGTGCACGGGTGCAACCTCTGAAGCGTACAGAAACGGCACTCCCAGGAAACCGATGACGTAGACGAAGTAATAGAGGAACAGGACGAAAACTGCCGATTTGGTTGCGGCTTTGTTGTTAGGTTGAGATACCAGACCGGTCAGAATGGCCATGCAAATCGCCATCATGCTCGCGCTGAAAAGCATGAGGGGCCGGCGGCCGAATCGGTCGACGGTGAAGCTGCAAATGATACTGCCTAAGATGATGACGAATTGTGAGGAAGCGGCTAAGATTTCAGCTGTCTTTGCGGGAAAACCGAGATCTACTTCGTAGATTGTTGAAGCGTAATAGGTGATAGAGTTAATACCGCTCATTTGCAGGAACATTTGGATCGTGGCTGCGAGGACGACGCGGTGAAATATTCGTTGGGGTCCCATTTTCAACATGGCTCCTAAGGAGACATTGTGTGAGAGTTCGAGGGATAGTTGGACGTCTCGGATCTCTCTGTTCACAATGTCTGCATCTAGGTCGGTGTCGTGGACCCTGGCGAAGATATCGCGTGCTTCGGTGAGACGATTCTTCTTCACAAGCCATCGAGGTGATTCAGGCAGGGCGAATATGGTGAGATTAACTATCAGGGAGAGAAGTATCGGGAACAGGAATGGAAAGCGCCACGAGAAGGAGTTCGAAACGTAGGAGGTGCCGAACTCTATCCATAGGCAAACAGTGAGGCCCAAACCGCAAGATATGCCAAATCCGGAGACATGGGATCCTCGAGATTCTGCTTTCGACAGCTCGGCTTGCCAGACGGAGGTTGTCGCTATTATTCCGCCTGTTCCAAGACCGAGGATGATTCGTGCGATGATGAATTGTGAGAAAGCGAAGGATGTACCCATGAGAAGGGAGCCTACGGCTGTGACTGCGGAGGCGATGAAGATTGTCTTTCGTCGTCCCCAAATGTCACCGAAGAATGTACAAGCCAGGGCTCCGAACGCTCCTGTCAAGGTGTACAGACCGATGACGGTGCCTGCTAACAGTTAGACGTGAGCTCGCGAACCAAACTGGGTTACTGACCTTGAATCGTTGCGTTGTGTTTCTGGCGTTGGCCTGTGGTATCGATGGTATCCATCTGGGGAAATTGTCGTTGGAAATTTTTTATGGCAAGAGCACCACCCGCTGCCGCTTGATTGTAGCCAAAGATCATGATAGCAACACACGAGACCGCCCATACGGCTATGTGCATGCTGTGGCCACGGAGACCCCAGTATTTCTGCATGATTGTTGGTCTGTTCGTTCAGTAGCTCAATGTTAAGGAATGAAATCCGGGATTGAATTAAAAAGGCCTGAGTGACTCTGGATAGAGCATGAACTTATGGGTTGTGTTATCCTTGGTAACGTGTCAATTGGAGATACGGTAGCCATGCTTTACCGCGGTTACAAGAAAGTATGTTGTACTGTAGATCTTATGAGATTGGTGAGTTTGCAAGCAAAATGGCGAATACACAAGGGTTAGGTAATACGTTGGAGAGCCTCCATGTCGTCGTCCGAGGTGATTGGCCCAGTCTCGTCAAGCTTCGCTAAGCTTTCGGCTGACCTGCGGGGTTAAGGTTCAGCAGTCTGCGAGAGGCCAATACCGGTTTGGAGACCCGACTTTGGATAACGGCTCCAAGCCGTCTGCTCCGTATGACAACGTACGAGTATGCTAGACCCCGTAGTAGGACGTGATTCTAAATTTTCCCCCAACTGAGTACCAAGTAGCATATGCTTACCTTGATTTTATATTCCCTTTCCTGTGGTAAGGGTGAGTTTCGCGGATATTACTATAATCAATTAGCGAAGCATCACCAAGCTGGCAACAAGTCGTCGACAAGCTTAGTCAGTAAGGTTCAGTTGACGGCATAGATCACTGTCTCACCAAAGTATAAGTAACATATCGCATTGTGAGATGATTTAGATTCACATATACTCAACTCTTACAAAATATCTACAGGTCCACAATTTCGCCTTCAATTTCACAGCGGCAGCGGGCGCCTCTTTCCGTGCAGGCGATTCACGACGGAACAACTTGCCTGTTGGATTGCGTGGCAGACCTGGTAGATAGAACAGACCACCTCGTAACTTCTTGTATGGAGCTACCCGTTCGTCGTAGTACTTGAGGATTTCTGCAAGAATCTTGGCTCGATCCTTTTTGGCGATTTCTGGCGCAAGATTGACATAGCCTATGGGGACTTCTGTCCCTTGCCTATCGTCCCATTCGGCGCATGCACCAGCCTCGATGACAAGTTCATGCGAAAGAAGAACATCCTCGACTTCTGCGGGCGACACTTGGTTTCTGTGATTCAATCAGGGCGGATGCGATTCACGACTTTGGAAAATTACCATGGCTTACCCTTTGTACTTGATGAGATCCTTCTTGCGATCTGTGAGCCATAAAAATGCATCTGAATCAATACGACCCACGTCACCTGTGCGCATCCAACTGCCAAGACCAAATGGAAAAGGATCCGAGTTTGCTTCAGGATTGTTCTTGTATCCCCTACGCCAACAGTGAGCTTGTACGTCACTGTGATAGTGGCAACTTACATCGTGACTGAAGGGCTAAGCATCATGATCTCGCCCGAGGCACCTTCTGGCACATCTTTTAGATCATCATCGACTATGCGTAGATGTCTGCGGAATTGCCAACTCGTATTCTGATGGCTGAGGATCTTGGAGTAAAACTCACGCTCCCGCAAGAGGTTTGCCGACACTGACAGCTTTCAGAATCAAGGACTTTCCTTTCAATTCAGTCCCTTCGCCCTCGCTCATATCAGATTGTGCTTAGTGAAGACCCTAAACCAGGGATAGTTGCATCTCACTCCCAGCGCTGGCAGATCTTGACTCCAGGCATAAGCTTGTTCAGCATTGTGATAATATCGGGGGCCAGAACCGCGCCAGCACACGTTATCTGTTTAATGCTGCTCAAATCTTGAGTAGCCACCCATAAATCTTTAGCGAGCGCTAACTCTGTCGGCGGTACTACTCTCACCAGCCGTGGTCTGTGTTTCACAATGGCTGCTATGGAGTCATGCAGGGTATAATTTCGCATCAAGGCCGTAAAAGCAACAGTAAATGCCGGATCGAAAAGCGCGGATACGACACCATAGATGTGGGCCACTAGAGTGATGGTAATCAGCACAGATGGCTAATGATCCGCCACATGGATTGCATGGACGTTCAAGTTTTGGTCACCTACTTGACGTAAAAAATACTTCGATAGCGCGATCATTCGATAATTCAGGCACTGACAAACGAGCACTAGAGAGATGGGCAATGAGGTTATGATGACTGAGTTGCACGGCTTTAGGTTTGCCACTCGTGCCTGAACTGAAGATGTTGATCGCTGGAATCGTGCGATTGTCCTTGCCACTGAGATCAAGGACAGGCACTGCCGTGACTTCAGCAGTAGGGAAATCCCGAGGCCACTAAGACAGCTTAGTATGGTTCTGTTGAGTGGAGAGCGGGTGGGATACCTACAGCCTTTGACGCGGTCCACGTTATCAGGAATGGAACATTCTACAAACAAGATCTTTGGCCTTCAGAAATGTCACCTGCCTTTAGATCTGACCACTCGAGGAATTTGGAACGTGGGGTATCCTGCATTGGTTGGACGGTCGAATCCGGCCCGGGCAACTTCGGCTAACGCGGGCTGCGAGAACAGATATGTGGGCGTTTGAGTACCAAAACAGAGATCGATGGAGGCGATGCCCGTCACAGCAAGCGAAATTAGGTGAGTTCGACGACGATCCAAACACAGAGGAGCTAAACAAGAAATGGGAAGAGTGATGTATGGTATATAAGCCAGATGCTCTAGTGGCGACCTTCGTATGGGCCTACTGGAGCGAGGTCTGCGAATTTCTGGTTTCGAGTCTGGAAGCTCTCGCCCTTCCTGAGCTTCGAGATCCTTGACGTGGCTGATACATTGTTCGAGCCTTGTAACATACGCCAATGCGAAGGCGAAATTGTGGACCTGTAGATATTTTGTAAGAGTTGAGTATATGTGA
>Ga0181469_100191_pt1 | contig 21058 bp, 15 predicted proteins | sample InSIn2SAF170_2_FD_119081 | JGI IMG/M metagenome (GOLD analysis project Ga0181469, IMG submission 119081) | Clean room microbial communities from NASA Spacecraft Assembly Facility at Jet Propulsion Laboratory, Pasadena, California, USA -... ... | reverse complement strand
AGGTACAGCGCAGATTAGAAGGTTCAGACCTGTGATTGTACAGTACGGAGGATGGCAAATGAGAAGATGTGGTACTCCAAGTCCAAGGTTCTGCGGAGCCTCAAGGGTCCTTGCGAGTTAAGCTCAAATCTAATCGCGCAAATCCGTTATCGATCTCTTGAGGTTCAAGTTGCATGCAGCACGATTGGAGTGGGTGATCGAGTACTGACTGCCTCAGGCCAGCGCAATTTTCTCCATGGTCTTTGGGAAATACAGTAGCTGGGCGGGTTCCCGGATCTGAATTCAGGATTACAACATCTGGATGTGGAATCAGAGGTAACAAGCTCAAGACAATCACTGGCGTCATGTACTTAAAAGAGGGAATTATATATTCTACCAACCAGATCGATCCAAACACCAAAGCAGATGAACAGCCAAAAGCGGTCTCAGATCTAGAGCAAATCAAATAGTTCGAGCTAAGCCGGAGAAGAGACTCGGAGCTGACGTGGCGGGCCTGACATGTCCGAAAGGCTTCATGCCTTTACCACGAGGTTGAAGCGTTGGAATTTGTTGTACACCTGCCAATGTCCTCCTTAAGGATGAAATCTCTACTGTACTGTCCACGACACAAACCGTTGAATTGACAAATGGATACCTAAGTGAAGGTGTGCTGAAAAGCATTACTGCATGTGGTGATGCTTGTACTGTAAAGGAAAGTGCACTCTCGATATTCAATTCTTTGGGCACGTCATGTGGAGCTAAGGTCCAGCGATGCCAAGATCGGTGGGTCATGGGCCAACCTGTTATCAGTCGTTGGTGTTGGCCCTGCATAAAAGCTGTTCCTTTTAATTCCGCCCACACGAGATCCATTTGTCCTTGATTCACATGATGCACTTGCTACATTATAACCTTTGCGAAGTTTCAAGTATGTCCGGTACTCGTGGATAGTTCTGTGTGGTTCAAGAGGTGGCCTGCCAACGCAGGAAATTCAATTGTCCACTGGCTTGCGCTAGAACCCAGCAGCAACCACATCCCGGAACCATCCGAGCTTTAAACAATGCTCGATCCGTCCGCCAATGACGAAATAGCAGAAGAACCTTTCGCTTGGCCATGCGGTCCGTCTTGGCAGATGCATCGAGCACAAGCGATATCGGTGCCGATTTAGCTCATTCGTGAAACAATGCTCCGTACAGTGGGTTTGCTTACCACTAGTTGTAGAGACGGTGGGACGCTGAGATCTCAAGATGTATTTGGGTCGTGCTTGACACGAGAACAAGTCTCTTGTTAGAGAAGACGGAAGGGTGTGCTCCGTAGTGGCATGACTTCGTCTGGTGTTTTTCGTACTTCCATTCTGCTGAATTACTGCCTTCTACTAGCAGAATAGTTTTCGTCGAAGAAGCAACGTTTGGAACCGAAGTAGTAAGTGAATTAGATTTTTATAGCAGGCACATTGATTGCATAACCAGTCGAACACGGTACGTATTTGCAGATCTGCATTAGGCGGTGGCGCAATACATGCTGGTAAGTGAAACAGGAATATGCAATGCCTTGATAAATGTTGAATTACAGTAGGGCAGTGTTTCTTAAGTCATATAGTACGAGTAAACAACCATCCATGTATCATCCATAACAACATTTCCCTGCCAATGATACCAGAGTCACACCATGACTCGGGGCAGTCGCCAGTCTTCCTATCGGCAGACACTGCGCACTTGCTCAGCAACTCACGAAGTCATCACCTGACGCTCCTGTGTGTGTGATGACACCAGCGAATTCTCCGTCCGTGTTGAAAATGACTCGGTCGGCACCTGGGCTACCACCACTATAAGCCTTGTGGCTTTTCAAAATTGGGTACTCCTGATATGGTCCATCGACAGGGAAAGTAAAGCCTTCGTAGTCGTTGTAAGTATGCGGGTAATCGCTGCTGCCCTCTTCACTGTCGCTCTGGTACAGCGAATATCCGTTGGAGACAGCGGTGTCGATCGTTGCCTGGCTGTAGCAAACATTGCCACATGTTGCGGCACAAGATTGTCGTACGATGAGCGAACTCGAAACGGTTTCTAGGGGAGTAGGCAGCGCTAGCACTGCAGGAAGCATGGCCAGTATGGACAGTGGCTTTGTTTGTGTCAGTTCCAGCCTCATTTAGTCTAAGCAGTAGAGTTCTTACTGTAAAGAGCTTCATGTTGGTAAGCAGGGAAGTTAGTTGAAGTTGCTAGTGTTGAGTGGATGGTGGGTCCTGTCTTGTTGCTGAGGGATCGATAGTAGGATGACAATCCGGCTATCTGATCAACTTATATGTCTTCGACATGGTGTCGTTGTACAAACATTATGGAGTCGGTAACCGTTGGGCATTTGCTTAGCACCCTCGTGCACGGTAAGTGGGCGTCTCGTGAACAAACAATGATAGCCACCGAGGCTTAATTAAGCGTATCAATCGTTATTTCCACATCCAGTTCCATCGCTTCCGTTGTCTCACAGCTTCGCCTGGCCAGATTGTGTTCTTGCTTTTACTTGTGATCTCCACCCAAGCTTCCTGTTCCTGACATTATGCCGATGCAGTATGTGCAAGATTAAGGCAGAAGACGTGAAGACTTCTAGAAAGAACAACAAGGATGAGATCATGCTGATCTTGCATCTGCCCTATCATTGAATGTGCCTGGGACACGATGTTGCAGCAGAGCGGATGATCTTCGACAAGCTGATGTCTTGGTTCACATCTGACATTTGATTGGCTCGTGGGGAATTGTCCAAGGACCAAGCTTTCCCCATGTTTCGGGGACAACCTTGGCAGCAACGCCACTTGGTGGCTCCATACCATCATTCCTGTGTCCAAGCTGCCATCTCATTCAGCAGCCACCGAGCTTGTCAATATTGTCACGACAAGACCTGCACGAATTTGTTTGTTGCTCTCAACCTAACCTCAAAGTAGCCTTGAATAAGGTCCAGGCCTTGGTTGGATCAGTCCTGAACAGAACCTGATAGCTCAAGTTTGAGCTAATAGAACGAGATACACACGCTTTCGGTTCATAAAGCCGAGCCCGCAGATGTTTGTTTGCTTCTGCTGAGTACAACCTCATGATTGATGATACACGTGGCGAAGAGCGGCTTCCTCATTGAATCCCATGACACCATCGTAGCCCAGATCGTTGACATCCATGGTATTCAAGGCATGAAGGAACGCACATCCCAGACACATACTCGCTCGTCCCAACCACAGCTCGCAGCCCAGCCCTCGTTGCCGAAAAGACACCAATCCACACCAGTCGCAAACTCAGTGTGTCTGCCCATGTTGCCCAGTTCACCGGGCGGCATATGCTGGTCGTCACCGCCATCGGTCCATATTCTACAAGTCATATCGTAACTGGCGCTCAGAAGCAAGTTTGGTAGATGTGGGCTCCATGCAATCTTTCTCACAGCATATCCATGACCCTGCAAGAGTTGCAACGGTCCCTTTGGCTGTCGAATATCAAAGGTTCGAATGATGCGATCGACACCGGCCGTAGCCAAGACACCTTGACGGTACTTGTTCCAATCGTGAGTGAGAGCTTCGGAAGGTGGGAAGGTAGGCTGCAGCTTAGCATTGCTGACTGAAAACGGAGCGGAATGGATCGGAATCTGCAAAATCAGATGGTTAGATGCGGACGCCGGTGTCCGAAGGTCCCATACACGCAGGTGACTATCTGAGCACACTGCGCTGAGCACGCCATCGGTGTGAGGACTCCATTGAGTGCTGTATGTGCACGAATGGGTGGGAAGCGTTAACAAGCTTTGTTGTCTTTCAGGATTCCATATCTTTACGTTTCCGTCCCATGATGAGGAAGCGAAAGTGGCTTTGGACGTCAAATTCCAGCTGCAGGCAAACGCTTCTCTTGAATGTTCTTGGAAGGTGGCGATTGGAAATTCGGGAGCTAACGATACATCATATAATCGTAAAGAACCGTCACCAGAGGATGTTAGTAAATGATTCGAGTGTACTTCGGAATGGGCAACGTCGTAGAGGGCGTCTTGGGTTGGATACCTGTCAAAATCAGAAACAGGTCCTCTAAATATCCCACGAGCATACCATTTCAAACATTGAATACCATTTGCCGTCAGCTCAAGTACATAGAGTCTACCGTTCCCGACCAATCCATAATTCGCAGAAGCTGCAACGGCTAATCGATTATCAAAGAAAGGTGAATATTTGACAGCATAGCCTTGGAAGCCTTGAGTACGAAATTCAAGCATGACTGCTGCTCTTCAAACCTCAATCATATGTAAAAGTGCAGTGCGGTTCCTATCATGATCAATGACACCTGAACCTCATCCACTCATATGATTCTGTGCATCAGAGAAAGCCGTTCCGCTCTTCGAGGTTGTAATTCTGATCAAGCAAGATGGCAGCTCGCATGCGTCGACAAGACGCAAATATGCACATGCCATCCATCCATTGATATCATTCTCGGCATATTCGGTGCTTGGCGGCCAGCCTCGGGAGCTTCAGTTTGCAAACTCTATTCTTTGTCATCCGTGTTGGTGCCATTGTTCACTTCCTGACAATCGGGAGGGCCATGCTCAGAAGTCGATGCAATATACAGTACCTTAATGTCATTGTCACGAATGTTCAGGGAGCTGCCAGAGACCGTGCCAAACATCCCCTACAACATACCAAGGTCCTTAAGCTACTGTTCGTATGTGCTCTGCGTGGAGCTGCGCGTTTGACAGGGCCGATTGAGATCCCATGAAGGCACATTTTGTTGCATGTTGCTGATCAAGGCTTGACTCTCTTCTGCCGAACACACAGATCCACGTTACGGGCAGCAGCGTGGCTTGTAAAACGGGTGAATGGCCACCTTCTAACTCGTTACGGCTGCCGCTCCAGCTTTCTCCGAGCTGGTAGCCTAATACATGACATGTTGACCAGGCAGGAAAGGCATGCGGCCAGAAAAACAACAGAACTCGATCATGTACTAAGGTTCCGGTGATAGCTGGAACAGTGGTGGTGTCTATAAGTCAGCATACGTTGGCAATAGACCACTTGCTATGTCCCCAAAGGTATTTGTAAGTGAATCTTGCTTTAGTACAAATACTGTCTCCCCTCCCGATACGCTGTCAAGCACGTCGCAAAGCGAGTTAAAATGACCTTGCAACTTAATGGATCTCACACTTCCTGAGCGGAACAAAGCACTTCCAATAGCGGTTCCTGTTGAACGATGCCAAGCTTGATTAGTACCAGCCTTATATACGACGTTAGGAACAAGTAAAGGCAAGCACTACCTAGCACTCCATTGTTATTAACCTTTTGACTTTGGGAATGGCACCATGTTATTTGTCCTGCCAATAGCCTAGGAAGCCTAGGAAGACTGCAGTGGTGAAAGCATCGAGACGTCTGACATTTGCTTTACTTTCTCCCATTGTCTAAACGAAGTCTTCACTCTTGCCTGACTCTAGCCTTGGCAACTTGTGAGGGTATAAATCCGTTACCTGTTGCACCTTTCTTCTCACACCACATTCTGATTCTACTTAACAGCCAGTATCTTCCTGTGTCACCTCGATCTCGAAATCAACGCAATTCACCGATGAAACTGATGGACATCAAGGCAAAGATTAGCGAAGGCACCGTGCCTGAGCGTGCTCCACGTGTTAATATCCAATCAAGCTCGCACGAAAAATTGCTAAATGTCATTGATGACTTACGATCCCAAGGTATCAGTCGATTTATTGACCTACCTCAGATCATCGTATGCGGTGATCAATCAAGTGGCAAGTCTTCCGTTTTGGAGGCTGTCTCAGGTGTACAATTTCCAACCAAAGATGCATTATGCACACGATTTGCAACAGAATTGATTCTCCGTCGCAACACAGAAATCACTTCTATTGCCACAATTGTACCAGATGCAAACCGACCAGATCATGAAAAGACACGTCTCTTGGCGTTCAAACGTGATAAATCAATTTTCGAGAATTTTGGTGCGGTACTTGACGAGGCTGGTAAAGAGATGGGTCTAGAAGGAACAACCAAAGTTTTCAGCTCAGACGTGCTTCGCATCGAGCTTTCGGGACCAGAACAGCCACATCTCACGCTTGTGGACCTGCCGGGACTATTTCATGCTGCTAGCAAAGCCCAAACCGACGCCGATGCCGAAGCAGTAAGGTCTTTGGTCACTGGATACATGAAGAAGTCAAGAAGTATCGTTTTGGCCGTCGTGTCAGCCAAAAATGACTACAACAATCAGATTGTGACCAAGTATGCTCGAGATTTTGATCCAGATGGGAAACGAACATTGGGTGTAATCACGAAGCCGGACGAACTCCCAGCTGGTTCAGACTCAGAAAAACAATATTTCGAGCTTGCAGAGAATAAAGATGTGCATTTCAGATTGGGTTGGCATGTTCTGAAGAACAGAAAATACGATGAACGTGGCTTCGATACTGCAGAAAGGGATAAATCAGAGACAGAATTCTTCAACAAGGGTATCTGGACCTCGCTGAGCCCTGCACAACTCGGAATTGGCTCTTTACGCCCTCGACTTAGTCGTGTTCTGCAAGGTCAAATCCTTTCCGAACTACCTAATCTCATCTCTGATGTGCAGAGTGGCATCAAAGATTGCGAAGGACGACTTGAACGTTTAGGCACATCTCGCGGCACGATACTGGAGCAGCGAATGCATTTGCACTCTATCAGCGAGGCCTTCACGACACTTGTCAAGAATGCGGTTGACGGTCACTACGAAGACTATTATTTTGGTGGTGTAGCCACGGACACAGACTACCACAAGCGTATCAGAGCCTTCACAACTAACATGTTGGAGCAATTTGCTACTAGCATCCGCTCAAGAGGGCACAAATACGAAATCATCGATGACCAGTCCAAAGTCCAAGTCAAGACTGTTCCGTACACGATCACTAGGCAAGCTCGACTCGAACAAGTGCGGAAGCTCGTCCGTAATAACCGTGGCAAAGAATTGTCCTACTTCTGCAAGGAGGAGAATGTTACTATGCTTTTCCGTGACCAGTGCTCCCCTTGGAAGGGCCTCGTGGAAGCATGTGCGGATAAGATCTTCGACGCTGTCAAAGATGCCATCCTTCTCGTGCTCGCAGCGACTTCCGATCCTAGCACCAAAGATGGTATTTTGAGCTCCATCATCAATCCTGCATTGGACAATATCAAATCTCAATTCGACACGGCCACACAGCAGACTCTCAAACAACACAATTCCAATCATCCAATCACATACAACCACTATTTGACCGAAAACATCCAGAAAGCTCGCGCTGAGCATAATGAGGAGCACGTCGCCAAAAAGCTTAAGACCTACTTTGGTAAAGATCCTCTTTCGAATGATGCTCAGTTAGGAGTAGTATCCCTTGACACAAATCGCCTACTTAAACACCTGTCGGCTTCAACCGAAGCTGACATGGCTTTATTCGCCTGCTCGGAAGCCCTCCATGTGATGCAAGCCTACTACAAGGTACACAACAACCCTTTCCATTATATCCCCACTATACATATGTTGTACTAACCTCAACTCACCAGGTCGCCCAGAAATTCTTCATAGACGACTTCGCCATCTCTGCTGTCGAACAGTCTCTCCTCGCTCGAATCCCTTCAATCTTCAATTCGAGCACAGTCTTCACTCTGTCCGACGCCCTGGTCGAGGACATAGCCGGCGAAACCACCGAATCCAAAGTTGAACGAGCGAGCTGTACTTCCAAACTTGCAGTCCTCAAAACAGCACTTGGTGTTTTGAAGCGATTGGACCGTGGCCAGACCAACTGATTGGCAGTATGTAAGCTTCCCCTCGCAAGATACTGTAGACCTCTTTCCAGTCAACACTACTAACATATCTCAGTGCGGCAAAGCTATGAAGCGAAATCTCGGCTTCAGATGCATGGAGTGCAGCACTGGAGGGTGCTTCAAGAATGAACATGAATACAAACTTCCCATGTTTCATATGTCCACAACACAACACAACGAAAACAAGATTCCCGTTCATCAACCTCAACTTAACTAACCATATTGCCTGTTTAATCACCCATCTCGCCTACTTTCCTCCTCACTTTTCCCGTTACTCTCTTCTTCCACCCCTTCCACCCAACAACCCAAACCACATACCCTTATAACAGCCATCTTCAACTTCACTACGTACTGTCCTTCCCCCTTTCTCCCTTCAGTAATATCGCATCTCCCCCCCTCTCATCTGCCATGGAAGAATCAATGCGCAGTCTACATGCATTAGCTCTTCCTCCCTTCCTCAATTTCATTCCAAATTCCACTTCCACTTTCACTTTACCATTGCCGCGGAAACAGGATATCGATGTTCTGTAGACTACGTAAGTACACACCTTACCGTAATCATACTATGGTAAGAACTGCATTATAGCAGGAAAATGAAATGACTGAACCTGAAATTACAACATGTGCAGATTGTTGTTGTGAAATCTTCGTCCTTATTCATACGGTTGCTGCAATTACCTACGTACCTAAGCCTGCTACTGGCAAGTATGAGCCACGCTATAGCTCATAAAACGTCAATTATATACAGCGACTCCGGGTCCTCTTGTAATCATCAAGCATAATATCGTCCGTCGTCTCAGCTCTTCGAACCAATTGTATCTGGATGGACAACTCCCTCCACAACCTCCTTTGTCTTCTCCTTCAGGCTTCTAGACAAACTACTTGTCCGACTCCTGTTCCCACTGCCGCTAACACCAACGTCATCTACCACCATCGCCGCCTTGCCCGTTTTCATTGCAAGAGCAGTGTTCTCCCTCTGCAGGTCCCCGACGATCTTCCTTAAACTTTCGACCTCCTTCTTCGCGATATCGAGTTGTTGACGTGCTTCGTCACGCTCACGCGTCAACTTAGTTTCTTTGTCTTTCTCGACTTGTTTGTTCTGTTTCTGGGCAAACTTCCTCCGTTCCTTTTCTTGCTTTTCCTCGATTTTGCGAAGCTCTTTCTGGTATTTCTCCTGATGTTTCTGGAGTTCGCGAGCGTGTTTTTCCGAGGTCTTAGAGTTTATGTCGGTGTCTATCTCGGCTTGGCGGGTGCGAGCTTCGTCGAATTTGGATTGTGTAGCGGTAAATTTGTCGTCGAGGGCTTTTTTGCGATTGTTGAGTTTTTCAACTTCTTTTTCATGGTGGAGGTGGTCTTTCGATTGCACAGTTGGAGAGGTGATAGAAAGAGACTCAGGAGATGTAGGTTCGCCTTCGTGGTCGGCTGAGGAGACTGACGACAAGTGATCTTCTGCTGAGGCAAAAGAACTCGTAGATATGAAAGATTTGTTGTCTTCTTGTGGCATTGCTGGTCTTGTGTGATTAACTGGTACGGACTGTATCTGCTCTGAGGAGCTCTGTTCTCCACTTGTGCCTGGAAGGCGGTCCAATATCACTTGGGGTGTGTACGGTCTCAGAGAGGCGGCAGCACCAGCTACTGCATCGAATATGCTGTTGTGCTGCTCAGTGGGCTCTATTTGCGTTTGTTCTGGTGAGGTTGCTGATTCCATTGGCTGAGTCTGCTCAGATTCCACAATCCCTGCAAGCGATTTACCTCTCCAACTCTGGTGGCTTTCTCGTCTTATCGGTCTTGGTGGATTCGTATTTCCTCCTTCTTGGACCTGTGGCGGCTCATCCTCGTTTGAGCATGCCCAGTCCACAAATTTTACGGCGTCGGCGCAGATGCTGGACGGAGTTCCTCTATCCACTAAAAATCGAGGAATTCCACCACCGGGATCGCTTCTTGTGATCATGAACCATTCCACAGGGTTGTCCTCTAAATCGTCCGGTTGATGACGCTGGCTATCCCTGTCCGTCTGTTGCAGCTGACCTGCCGTAGCCGCTCGGTGACGTCCATGAGAATCATTGTGGTGATGTGAACCGTGGTTGTGATGATGTGAGTGGTCACCGCCATCTTTCCAAGAATGTGAAGTTTTCAGCTTCCTAGGCACTTCTCTAATGAACTCGATAGACTCATAAAAGCCTCTTACAAAACCACTTCTTGGTTGTGTTTTCGGATGGTCGCACGGTCTGGATACAACGAGATAGTGCCGAGCTCCCAATGCATCTTGCTTGTCCGAGTTCATAGCCTTATCTGAAGTGACTAGAAGTGTCACGAAGTCTCTTGCCGCAGTTGGACCTGGGAATTGAGCTGACAACCTGTAAACTTCGACCGTTCCCAGCCCAGTTTTGATTTGTTCAACTCTCTCTTCACCTCCAATACCACGGACGTTGCCAGCACCTGGCGGTCCCTGTTCGGCCAGGGACTTTTCAAACTCCATCTGCAAGCTCTTCTTGAACTTCGAAAAGCCTATTCCCTCATGTACACTGTGTCTCGCAAACCATGAGCCTCGTCCATCCTTACTAGACATCTTATAGAGCGAAACACCTAGAGCATTCTCCTGCGGTTTCATCTTCATTGGTTTGCCCCATTCTTTCTGGAGCTGTTCATGGTTCAATGGCGGAGGCGCACTTCGTTCGGAGGACAAGGACACCTCGGAGGCGTTTCTTGCACGGCCGTGAGTTTTGGGCGGCGACTGAGGAGCATCACCTGGAGCTGGTAGAGGCACGGAGTCGACTATGAGTTGTGCTTTCGAGAAAAGGTCGGTGAGATATGCTTCCAGCTCCTGCTCTGAAGTTGGGATATCCGACCATTTGACCGGACCTAGACCCTTGAGGGTTTCGTGCAGTTCGGCCATGATGGGCAGAAGTTTGTTCCCAGACTCTCAAGCTCACTGTATCGACATTTCTGTTCTCCCCGTAAAATGTACAAACAATTTCGATATAAGAAAGTCAAGAAGGTACGAGTGTTGCCGAAGTGAGGGATGCAATGGGGCCGAAACGAGGTTTCAAGTCAAACTACGCCGTGCGAAAAACAGGAGTAAAGTGGTATTGTACAAGGCCTCGTTGCAAGTAACATGAACTGAGCAGCATCTCAGCATGATGCAAGTGTTTGGTGGTGAAATGCCGGCAAGGTAGGCAAGTGGGGTGCTTTGGGAGTGTGAATCCCCGACCGAGCCGTGTACGTCATTGGTCATAGCGCACAGCATTCGGATGGATTACTACTACTGTTAGAATATCGTTCAAATTGGCCTTTGGATTCATCCTTGTTGTAGATCAGGCAGTGTGACCACGAGTAACAATGACCTACACACGATAGGGCAATCAACAGAACCGGAGTAGAGACTTCGTTCAAAGGCACAAGAAATACTTCTATGTCAATAAATAGTTAAATGTAATAGGTGCGAAGCGTTGAGCCTGCCGTACCAGCATCCAATTCCTCTTTCTATTCAATAGTATTTGAGGCTTTCCAGGAGCCAGTCCTGGAATATAGGGGATGAATCTATAACTGTGACCTCTGCTCATACTTACTTTGAATGCGAATAACATATCAGTGGTTTCTCGATCACAGAGGGAGAAACCTCTGAAAAGCGCCACGGACGACTTCCCAGATTGATGATGGGTTCGGCATGCAAGTGAGGTATGAGCAGATGCCACAGCAAGGCAGTTCCAACACATATGCCAGATATGTCCTTTGCCACCCTTGCCGATGTCCCTTCCTCCATCTAAGTCGACCCGTGACTTGATGGAGCAACTGACTAATGATCAAGATCTTCCACGCCCGTCGACATGTCGAGGGTGAGGAGACAATCTCATATACCGGCGCACTCTCTGTCGTATACTTCAGAATCTGTTGCCGCGAGGCGTCCGATCTTTTGAAATTGCAGAGACTCTATCCAACCAGGGATGCGATAACCAATAACCCGATCCTGTCGGTTCACAATATGCTGTTACTAAGAGCTGAGAACAAATAAAACCTATAACCCAATAAAACAGAACACCAATCCCTCGCTGATGAAATCCAAGAGTTGCCGCATATTTGTACCCAAACCTGATATGCAAAGTGGTATCCTTGTCGCTAAAAGTTCAATCAAATAAAGATGGAAGACAGCGAAGAATACTTCGGTACTGTTCCTGCGCTTCACTGGCAGAGAGAAGTCGTCTGTGTCGGTGTCTCGTATCTCGTCGTGATGTCCCCGGATGAGGTTGTAGAAGATGGTTCGATGGTGGTATGCACTCAACTACATGGCTGTCGCATATTGCATCGAATATTCATTGTACCTGTCCCAACCAAAGCCGCCCATGTTTACTGATGTGCCACATGGTTGTGACGCAAGCATGCTTGGAAGAGGTAGTGAACACATTGACATAGTAGTGACTGGCGTGTGATCTGACCATGCGGGGGACGAAGTGTAGTACGTCGACGTTGTATATGGTACTGATGAGAAGGGAGTGTGGAACGAAGGTGTTGGCGACGGAAGGTTGTTGACATCAGGCATACCAACACCAGTCCAGATTCCATGATTTGAGTCACAAGACGAGACCGGACTTGGACTAGAAGGTACAATCTTCCATGCCTCGACTGGGTGCACGGCGGAGACGTGCTGCGACGGCCACCAAGTCTCTGAAATGAGGGAGCTCGGTAGAATGGGTGTCGGTCGAATGATTTCGACAACTGGCTTGGGTGGGGGTGGCATCAGATGGATAAACAGATTCGATATCTGCTGCCTTACCTCCTCGCTTCTTCCGCAGAGGAGCTCACCGGCACCATCCTCCTCAAGACCCTCAAGAGCGAGAACACTTGTTCGATAAACAAATTTATTTGCAGCCTGTACAAAATCTTCTTGTAGCTTCTTGAGTTGCGTGTCTTTGTCAGGCCAGTTCCATGTTTTGGCAGCTGTGTCGAGGGAGAAGATCTCCTTGTGGTGTTCCACTAGTGAGTCGATCGTGTCTTGCGTGAGCTTGAATGCAACTTCGTTTTGAGAGACCATATCTACATGTACTGCATAAGCTTCCACATGTAACATTTGATAGTTGAACATTGCTTCTACTAGCGGATTGGAATCTTGTCGTAAATCTGCCTGGGGTGCTTTCGGCACCATGATCGAGCACAAGGACCATATCGCGTTTGGTGAGGACAATGTTTCTGTGAGACATCTAGTGTGTTGTGGGACACTGTTCAAAGGTCGCTTGATCTTGTTGATTCTTTTCAAGGTAGCAGTCAACCAGGGCTCTACCTTGTTGCTGAGTACAACATTGACGGTTCCTCTTTGTGCAAACGCCTGCGCAGACGCAGGTAATAGTATCGCGGGCATGGTGGGTATGTGTGTAAGCAATTGAAATGATTGAGAACAATGAGCGGACGGAAAACCAGCGGCAATGGGTAAATCTCTTGGCTTCAAGCGAGAGTGAGCGTCGTCAATATGGTGTCGTAGTTGGATATGAAGAGCTCCCAAGGCGGTCCCAACAAGGGAAATAGTATACGCGCCTGTTGTCGAGGATTGTGGGAGTAATTGAATGTGGGAAAGCAGTCGAGGTGGTAGGGCGGGGATGGACGAAAAAGGTAAAAAGGGAAGAGGGAACCGGGTACCTTATATCTGGGCAGAGGTGAATGGCGGCGTAGAGCCCGTGATAGGCTGGCACTCGCCGCGCACTAATAACAAGAGATAGACCAGAAACCTGGGGACTTTGTTGCTCGCATGGGAGCCAGGGCGGGAGTCCCGAATTGACGAGCAGAAGGTTATCAGAATCGAGTAAATGATCGGTCAGTCAACGAGGCGTCCGCCAGACTACTGCAACATTTACGCAAATGCAATCTGAAGGCAGATGCATTCATGCAAGAAGTGACCGACAGCAGGACCGGAACTGAAGGCACGAACATGAGGCCAGTGTGGCTGGCGACTCGCAATGGCGAAAGCGCAAAGGTGGAGAGGAAGTGAGGTCGTCTTCATGCACAAGAGTGGAAGCCTGAGCAGATGGCAGAGAAGAAGAGAAGGAAAAAATGGTGCAGAACCTTCACGTCCAGCTGCCGTGTTGCAGGGCTTTGCCCATTCCAACCTGACCCTCCGACTCCACCGGCCCTATGACTGGAGAGTGGACACCAGAGATCTCCGAGCACCGCCTGCAATTCTTGATTTTAGCTGCAGACGTGAACTGCACCCGAACTCTCTGCTGACTGGGCCGCCTCGAAATCGACTTCTTGACGAACCTTTTCATCATATACACATTTGGAAATCTTGAAACTCAACGTCGCCTCCCTGAGCCAATTCTGCGAGACATCGAACATGATGAGGCTGACGCATCGAGATTGGTAACTGTGTATCTGTTTCTTATGGCATGATTCTCGAAATTATCTTGATCAGACTACGATTCGATGGTAATTATCTTGCTAGGTAGGTACATACTATGGAGCGAGCCGTTCAAGCCGAGCGAGCGATGGGAGTGTTTCCGATTTTCCTGAGGGCAACTCATAGCGATGGTTTGAAGTGATACGAACACATGTTGCTTCACGTATCATCACGGCGAGGTGCAGTTCACGTCGAGCATTCGGTGCAGGAGCCTGTCAGGGATTGGAGAACGAATCCTGTTGTGCACGACTTTGCTTCTTGTGATTACCTCGTACACAAAGTGTGTGAACGTTCTACGCCAAGGACCGTTGGAGAGTGCTGAACCTGAAACACGAGCAATAACGCTATCTCACCTGCTTTGGCGGTTCACGACGGCTTGATACTGGACAGCTGAGCAGGGCAGCGAGGTCTTCGCTTCGAGATGCTGGCTTTACTACCGCGTGGCCAGGTTTCCAAGATGATCTCACCAGGGCGATCATTGACCCTCCGAACCGTGGAACTTGAGTGTTGGGGGAGCTAAATAGCCATGTAGACATGTCAGATACGAAGAAGGCCGCTTAGTCCACTCTCAAGTCCTCCAGTCCAGATATCAGGCGGGCAGATGGTGCCGGTCCGTGTGTAACGGCAGTCTGAGTGCTCCGCGAAGCATGACCAGTTACTTGCACGAGTTGCAAGGTGGACTGACCTAGTCCACGGCTGCCCGCTGTCATTCACCAAGTCTCATGCTATCTCGCTCCAGGGATTGGCTCGAGTCAAAACTCTAGCTCGAGGTCTGAAAGATGCTACCCCTGCTATCAAAGATCATTGGATAGCAGCAAACTTCCTGCATCAGATGGGTGTGTCATGTGATCGTTCCACAACCACATCTCTGCATTTCTTGGCCAAAGACCCCACAAAAATGATAATCTTAACAATGATAGCCTAGGACATTCCGATAATCTGAGCCTGTATGTGAATTTCGGAACATCTTCTCACGCTGAAGATGGACGTATGGAGTGTTCTGTCAATGTGTAGATTCGCCTGCAAACAATGCAGATGTCGGTTCGGAAGAGGCGAGTTATTTCGGTGAGCTGTGGCTGTGTCGCTGTTCGTGTTTCTAAGTGGGCGGACTGATGTGCAGGCGGCCAGGCGAATCACGAGATCGAGCTAACCATTCTAGGAATTGAACATTCTCATCTTTCGATATGGAAGATTCATCCCATACATGACGAGGTACAATAAGCTCATACGATCATTTAATCCAGCTGACCACTGCATTGTCGGCAATTGAAGTTTCCACAAGGTCTCGATGAACATTGTGCTGCTCAGTGAACAATTGCGTGGTCTGAGACCGTTGTGGCTGGTGTCGTTATGTATCTGGTTTGTGCCATTGTTTGGCTCTGCTCATCAAGCCACCTCAGCACTGGGACCACTCAGCTCAATGCAAGCGGTAATGCAACACATCGTACACAAGATGCACTTGATGGCATCAATACGGGCGGCACATACATGACTTACCACAAGAGTAAAGCACTACAGTAAGCAAATTCGAACAGGCCCTCCATGGCTTGCACTGATTGACTTCATCGGGGAGAACCTTCCCTCATCCTGGTTATGACTTGGCCACTGCATATGCAGGTGGCCATGTGACACATTGACAGTGACACGCCCGGTGAGTGCATGTCCGATAATGCTCCGGAAGTCTGGGATGATCTACCATCGGGGGATACAAGCGCGTCCTTTGACCAATCTAACGTTGTGCCCTGCACGACAGAGCAAGCACTTTGCAGTCGTGGCCATTGTCTGAAACATGCGTTTCGAGTCGGAGAAAACCATACTGGGTATGTAAGCGCCGAGAGGCCCCGGGTAAGTACATTTACGAGTTGTGCTATCTATCATGGAATTTGTTTTCGGATCTGTGGATGGCTATCGATATAAATATCGGGTGAGACGACGGTTTCGCGTTAAACGCAAACAGGTGACGAATCTAGTAATGGATCCGTGATTATGCTTACTTACGTTTGCTTTGTTGAATTGAGGTCAGCATTGGAGAGACGTGTCGTACATATATACCTTAGCACTGTTTTGGTGTTCGCCGTGTCTGTCCCGTTTTCCTTGTTCTGTCCGAGGACACAGCTAGGCGGGTATAGGTGTATCGTAAGTCTCATCATCGATGCTATTGAGCAGACGCCGAAGGGTTAGTGCTCGTCAGTCAGGCAGTAGATCCCGGTAGCGAACTTTGAGACCACAGTGGAATGTTTTGATTCGATAGAGCTGTCACTCTGAATGTTTGTTGCAGAGATCGTTCGAGGCAGGAAAGTAGCTGCGCTCATTGGTGCTCAGTGGTCTTCGACCTGCTTGCTCTATACACTGGTGGCAACTGCTTCACACAGTACTCCTTTCCCCTTTCTCTCTCCCCTGTGGTTCATTTTCCAGCTTCTGCTTCGCTTTATTTTGGCTTCGTACCAGCCTTTGCTTTAGCCCGCTTTTCCGACGCGTATCTCCAGCTCTTTTTAATACCTGCAGTGAATACACTTTTGACGCTTTGAGTAACACTGGGCCATCTTATAGTCTTTTCGATGACCTGTCCGACTTCGGTCGCGAGCCCGCCACCATCAACATCGCGTGCAATTCGTTGCTCGTATGGCCCGCCCTCCCTACGCCGAATTCGTTCGGGATCCTCATCTTTTACTTTTTCCATCATTTCATTGAATTCGCGTCGTGGTATCTTGAACTTGGATTGGTACTCGAAATACAATTTTTTTCGGAATGCTTCTGGCAGTCTTCGAACCATGTGGCCTCGCGTCACAGGATCCATGTTCTGCTGTAGCTTGGCGTTGACGTCTGGGTCATCAAGCCAGCCTTCGGTCTTACAAACGCTGTCATTGAATGAAATGTTGGGAAGGTTATCAACCAGAGGTGCATAAAGGCGTCGAAAGTGCTCAAGTTGGTGTTTTACTATGTTCGAGACTTTTTGAGGATCATCGCCACCAATGGACATTCGTGGATCACCCCTATATGAAAGTCCTGCAATGGTCGAATATAGCTCATGTTCAGTGAAGTTCTCAGGCAGAAGCAACAGAGCCACTCGGACAGCTGAAATCAGGTTGACCTGGTTAGCAAGACGGACGGATGGGTTGTCGCGGAGTATCTTGACAGGTTTTTGCAGACGTCCTGCAAGGTACATGGTATCCCATTCTGAAAGGTCCCGACATAAGGTATCAATGTTGACCACACCGTACTTAATGAGAACGCCGTTAACTGTGATGTAGGGGTTGAAGTAGCAGCCGGCCCCAAATGAATCTTGAATCGTCGAAACAGCATACGAGCCAAGCGAACCTAGAGCGGAGTAGTGATTTCTATGCTCTTGAAGATTCAGGGAATGCCAATGCTGAGTGTATGAGACACCAAAGATAAAGTCGATCATTTTTTGAGTTCCACCTTGTACCTTTGTTATTGCTTCAGGAGGGTTCGGATGCAAAGGTGAGCCTGTCGTTGACTTTGCGCTCTGGGGAAATACACCGGAACCGTAAGCAAAAGCATATCGAATAGGAGCTTTGAACTGCCATAGTATCTGTCTTAGAGCCTCCTTGAATCCTTCGTTGATTATTATATGCTGATTCACTCCGAAGTTCTTGCTTGGTAATTCCGAGAATTCTGATATGCTTAGATCTGGGTTGTGCTCCCAGTCTGACAGCCGGTCTCTGTGGGCCGGTTCTGAGGATACGGCTGCTGACTTGTCGGATTGTGTGCTTGAAGCAGAACTGCTAAGATCTTGCTTAGGGGTGGACTGCGCACGCTGCTCTTGTTGTTGGCATCGGCAATGCGAATAGTGAAATTGACGGACCCCTGAAGAAGGATAAATAAGTTGAGCAGTGATAGCGCGAGGAACGGCAGCTGTATAAATTTCCGGACTCCCCTCTTTCCCAGTACACTCGCAACAAGTCGGAGAGGCATCACTGCACCTTCTACATTATTCTCATAGCAGTGTTGAGGAGCTTCATGTTATCGCAGCGCTGTTTAGTGTACAGTAGTCACGGTATTTTTCAGTCCCGAGGCGCAGGGCACCAGAACCAGTTATTAACCCGCCAATTATGTCATCCTTGGCCAGTGTTTGTTCGGCTTGTTTATTACCACGCGAGTGACAGCTCAATTGACCAATCAGCGACAACCTATGCAAACATGCCTCCCAAACGGTCGCGACTGAATGATTATCCTCCTCAAAGAACCCCCAGCAAGATCGATCTTACCGACCACGATATGGAGTACGCGACACTCGAGGCGCGAGAAGCATCCTTTGCTCCTCCGACAAAACGATCGAAAGCAGGATGGCCTCACAAAACACCGTCGCCAACGGACCTTGCTAAAGCTGGATTCTTCTACAAGCCGACATCGAGCAGGGATAATGTTGAATGCTTCATGTGCAGCAGGCAGCTAGATGGCTGGGAAGAAGACGATGACGCGTTGCAAGAACATCTCAAGCATGGCTCGGATTGTGCTTGGGCTTTACTCGCGTCTATTGAGCAGGATACATCCTTTGATACGGAAAACATGGAGGATCCGACCAGTGAACATATGGTAGAAGCACGGCGCACCACTTTTGAATCGATAGGCTGGCCGCATGAAGAGAAGCGAGGCTGGACGTGCAAGACACAAAAAATGGTTGAAGCTGGCTGGCACTTTGCGCCCACTACCGAATGCGAGGATTATGTGAGCTGTGTCTACTGCAAGCTGTCTCTAGATGGTTGGGAGCCAAAGGATAATCCTTTCGACGAACATTATCGCCGCTCGCCTGAATGTCCGTTCTTCGTATTTGCTGGCACGTCTGCGCCTTCGAAACGGCCAAAGCAGAAGAAAGGCCGAGCATCAAGAGGGTCGAGGGCGTCAAATGCCTCGAGACTGTCGACACAATCAAATGCGACTCTCATTTCACAATCCGAAAGCATGCTGGAGGTCGACCAGTCGATAGATAATAGTGCTATCTCGATACAGTCGACCGCATCTACAGCAACCATCAAATCGAAAAGAAAAGCTCCTGCTCGTGCTAAGACCACGAAGTCGAAACGAGCGAAGACGACTAAGAGCAAGAAAAAGGAGCCGGACTCCGAAATTGGAACAGAACAAGAACAGGAGCCAGAAACACAAGAACCACAGGTTGAGGGGGAATTAGCTAAAGTTGAAACAATTGAAGAGCCATCATATCCTGTGTTGTCAGAGGAACCTGTCGTGCACTCCGTCAGCGACGCTGAAGTTGAGCAACCAATCGAAGAAGAATTTCTACCTCAAACAGAGACCACGGAGATTGGTTTACCAGAAAAGGACGAATCGCCCATTCCTGTGAAACAAATTAGTCCGTTAAAGGAGCAAACAAATCCTCCTAGACGCACTATATCGTCAGTTTGGATCGAACAGGAGGAGGAGGAGGAGAAAGAGGAGCAAGAGGTGATAGTAGGCGGTACGGTGCAAGAGCAGTCTCTTGCAACACCGTCAAGGAAGAAGACTCGATCACCATCACAACCTTCCGACATCGAGAACGCACCACCAAGTAGCCGACACGAGTCCGTTAGGCCGCCGTTGTCCTCACCCGGAGCGCCTGCACCAGTATGGACGCCAATCGATGTTGAGACCATCTTCAAGAACGACGAGGAATTCAATCTGTTTGCAGATGCACCGAATGGTCAACTATCGGAGCAAGAAAAGAGCATGACCGTCCAAGAATGGATAGAGCATATTGCAAGCCAGGCTGAGCAGAATCTCAGTCAGGAGGCCGAGCGGGTTGTTAGCATATTTGAGAGAGAGGGCCAGAGAGCGCTGAGAGTAGTAGAAAGCATAGTTTGTGTATGACAGCGTATGATTTGTGATGAATGGTATTTTGCATAGCAAGGCGTTCGCGGCTGGTTGTGGGATTTGTTAAATCCAGGACATATTTCAAAACACACGCGTCAAAGATCTGCAATTAATTCAAGGGAATGACTGCTCTACTTCGTTTTTATACTCTTGTTGCACAAACCATGGTAGATATCAGAGGTGCACTGCAGAGGAATGGACATGTATATGCTGGTGTACAGTTTTGATCACTTCGTTGCTTGGCTCGCCGTTTCAATTTTATTCCTAACAACGTAATATGTGATGACACTCAATCACACTTAACATCACAAATCGCATATGAACGTTGTTTCAGCCCTACCATAGCTTGCAGTTATGGCCTTTACCTTAGTGATCATTGACTGTTGCAATGGATACATATCTCTCGCGCAAGCGACGCAAGGTCTTACCGGAGGATGAGGCGAATAACTCAAGATTCAGTGCAGAAAACAACGAAGAACTAACCACAGATGAGAAACTTGCCATTCTGTCATCTGTCTTCGAGCAAACAGCTCATGAAGAGCTGCTAGAAGCGTTGCTTATACACAATGGTTGTGTTGAGGAAGCTCTGGACAGCCTCCTTGATAGACCATCACTCGGTAAACACAGTCGTTCGCCTCAGAAGAGAACGCCTGCTTCGAATGGTATTCAGTCCTCTCTCCAGTTTGTCAGACAGATTCGACCGGAGCATACCAAACAGAACCAGACCACGTCTACAACAACGCCAAGGTCGTTGACGAAGAAAGGCAAAACGCTATACTTGTACTCCCCCTCCGCCATTGCTCAACACACCCCTTGCACAATCATTCACAATTTCCTCCCACCATCCCTAGCCAACGCCTTACTGCAAGAACTCTTACCCGAAACCGAAAGCTTTACCTCCGCAACATTCCGCCTCTTCGACAACGTAGTCAAATCACCCCATACCGCCTCCTTCTACGTCGACTCCCTCACCGAAGGGGAGAGAGAAAGGGGAAAGGAGTACTGTGTGAAGCAGTTGCCACCAGTGTATAGAGCAAGCAGGTCGAAGACCACTGAGCACCAATGAGCGCAGCTACTTTCCTGCCTCGAAC
>Ga0181469_100161_pt1 | contig 21058 bp, 10 predicted proteins | sample InSIn2SAF170_2_FD_119081 | JGI IMG/M metagenome (GOLD analysis project Ga0181469, IMG submission 119081) | Clean room microbial communities from NASA Spacecraft Assembly Facility at Jet Propulsion Laboratory, Pasadena, California, USA -... ... | reverse complement strand
ACCACAGGGAGGGAGGGAAGGAGGAGGATGGATGCCTTGCACGTAGCCACTGTTATTACGTATATAATCTGAGAACACGTACGCACTATTATTAGAGGATGCCCCCGGCAGGGTGAGGTAACGAACGCTCGACTAAAAGGCCGCCATCGCTCGACCGTAAGGGAGAGGATGCCCCCGGCAGGGCTCGACTAACAGGAGAGGAAAATATGGCAATTAGAAGAGGATGCCCAAGCAGGCTCGACCAAAGGAGAGGAATATGGATCAGGAGAACAGAAGGAAGGATGGCAAGCATTTGTTTCTTACTCATGTGTCCTCCGGAGGCCGAGCCATGAGGAGAGGAGATTATGTCTTCTTAGGTAGGATTTTGAACCAGACATTACGGTTGTGCCCTCCCGGGGCCGAGCCCATTAGGATGTTTGTGCCCTCCGGGGGCCGAACCTGTACATCTCTTTTTTCTCATGAACTTAGACAGATGATTGCCAAGATTAGATTACAGAACAGATGGCTTTATACCCTTCTGGTATTACATAGTATGAGACAGGTTACTGCCGAGGGGAGGGGACGGGACGGGAGGCATCTCAGTGGGAGGGAATGGGACGTACCGGCTCACTGGCCAAATGATGGGATCACTGGATAACGATGAAGATTGATTGGACCCCGATCACTGGCCATTATGAAGAAACCATTTTCCCCGGATCACTGGACCACATGCTCGGATCAGATCACTTGCTGCTAGAAAAGATCAGATCAGATATGATAGAAGAGCTTATCAGAGAAGATAAGATCTGATGACACGTGCGAGTTTAGATGACACGGCCTGCCTGCGCTCACTGGCTATTCAAGATACGGCCGAAGGAGGATGACAGGGAAGCAGAACTGACTTACTTAGAGGGAACAGAACCTGAGTTCGTACCGCATGAGCTGAGCCTAGACTATATACGTTATTTCGTTATTTAGTTGATTGATTCCCGAATACTTGAATTTGAGCACCCGTATTGATTCAAGTCAGAGAGAGATCTATTTTGACCTTTTCGAATGCAGAACTCATGCTTGTAGATACTCTTATTAGAGATATTATGGAATAGTTTGAAGAAGTAAATGGGACCACCCACCCAACCCCTTGCCCCTTTGGTGATTCTTTAGGCCCAGACAGGACAGATATTGATGGAAGTCATGAGATGGAAGATGGCATGGAACATCACACCTAGGACCTTTTTATGAATGCTAGCAGGGACTTATACCTTAGTCGCAGAGAAAGAAAAGAGGGAAGATAGAGTTACCATATGATCCGAGCAACTACTATATATGGTATTTCGTTTATATATGGCCTACAAGGTGAACTATATCACCTGTATATATGACAGTCAGAGAGACATATTGCTGGTCCTGGAGCGGCTCCTCGTTATGGTCGCTGGGACTGGTCTGGGGATTCAAGCTGGGCTCTGGGACTGGTCTCAAGCTGGCTGGGACTGCTCCATGGTACTCTTACTTACCCCAACTTGATATCAACACTACTAGAACAACAGGGAGGAAATACTGGGAGGGAGGAGGGAGTATTGCACGTAGGCACTGTTTTCACGTATATAATATGATCACACGTAGACACTCTTCTTATATGAGTTGGTTTACCTTACCATGCGTGTCTTCCGGAGGCCGAGCCCATTAGGGAGGAGATTTGACCTTTGTAGCTTTTAGTTAGAACCTTACCATGAGTGTCCTCCGGAGGCCGAGCCAGTCCAGCTGTTGCTACTACTAGTATGATTATGACAGAGGGAAGATCTTATGCATATTCGGAACAACGGTCCAAGTTAGATCTTATTTGATTCGAAACGGTATAAGTTAGATCTTATTTGATTCTTTATATTGCCTACGGAGGATGACAGGGAAGAAGCAGAACTGACTTACTTCTAGTCACCCAGAACCTTAGGACCTACCACATGAGCTGAGCCTAGACTATATACGAGATTTTGCAATCACTGGATTACGAGATATTGATTGGCCTAGGATTACTTGGACATTTTCACATCCCGGAGCACTTTACATGATGAAACCATTCCCGATCAATGGACCACATGCTCGGATCACTGGCGCTTGAATGAGAGATAGCGTATGACCTCCATTGCTATTCATTATACGGCATCAGAGGATGAGGGCAGCTCAACAGACTGACTTAGACGGTTACAGATACATGCCTCGTACCACATGACCAAGAACCATTTATAGATACGGGTTGCGGGTCCTACATAACAGAACAGAATAGATTCACCGTGTCACCATACATAACAGAATAGATTCACTGTGTCACCCGTAGATATTACAGTCAGACAGGGATCTTAATACCCAGAGAGACCTAATGCTTGTCTATTATAGTATGATAGAGAGTATTTCTACTTTTTGAGAAGTAAGGGGGCAAATTCCGAAGTGAGCTATTGGAAAGAAGAAAAGGCAGACTACTGCTAGGGAGTAAAGAAGCAGAGAGATATTTCCCCTTATTATTATACAAACCAAAGGTGCGAAGCCGCTTGTCCCTCCGGGGGGCAAGGAGTTTATGAAATAATATAATGAATTGGTAGCTTATAATAGACTTGAATTGGTGGCCTGAATTTCCAAAATGGCATCGCCGCCGCTCTAACCTTACTGGCGGCTTCCCAGAAAAAGGCCTCCTCATCGCCGCCGTCTATTATATGTCAAAAGAGAAAAAACAATTTAGTACTTATCAAAAGGGCTTTTCAAGGTCCATGGGCCAAGTTCGTTCGAATTGTTTCACTAACAAAGTTGTCGAAGTTGCTCACTAACACAAATGGTCAATTCTAGCCATAAAAGTGTCGAAGTTCGTTCGTAGTACGGCTACTCGGAAGTATAGAAAGTATAGGAAGTATAGGAAGTTAGTTCATTTACCTTCTCTTCACAAGCCAAGCCCACCCAAGCCCGTACAATCTCTTGAGTCTGACTGTAGGGAATCAATCCAAGAGGGCTGTTCCGACGATCCCACGACTGTGGTGGTATCTGTAAAACTGAAATTCCTCAAGTAGGGTGAACCAGGTGGCTCCCTCCATGCAATAAGGGCATGTGTTTCAGTTGTTTGAATCTAGAAGCACTGAAGTTGCTTGGGTTGTGCGAAGACGGGAGTGTTGGTTGTAAAGAAAGCCTAATAAGAATATTCATAAATAAGATATAATTCAAAGTTTCTTAATCTCTCAAAGTATAAGTTTGTTAGAAGCCTGAGCGCACAAGAATGGGTAAGGGGGTCTGTCTGGAAGGTATGGGTCTGTCTGGCCTGAACCTTGTCCTACTGTCTGTCTGTCTCAACTTTCTTTTGACCACGTTCGGCAAAAATTCATTGTGATAAAGACGAGCCCCATATAATCCAAAAAGTTGGGGTGCTAAAGAATAATAGACAAGCATTAGGTCTCTCTGGGTATTCTAAAGAAATTCCTATGTGAGAAAGAATCTATCCTCGGTGGGTGGGTTCTAAATAAAGCAAATAATAAGTTTTCTAAATAAGATACGGAAAAAAGTTGATTCGTAAAGAAGATCTCTCAATCCACTAAAGGGATGGGTATGTCTGCGCTTTCCCAGGTCTCCTTCCTCTCGACACGTTCGTTCCGCGAGAATAATCCAAGCAAGCTGCCTTGCCTTGCCATGTCTCCACCCAAATCAATAGGGGTATGGTCCCCACGACTCGATGGTGAATTCGAAGCGTCCAATTGACCCAGGTCAAAATGGCTTGATTTCCCCCGGTCAAAGTCCCTTCCCTTTGCAGGCAGCAACGTATATAATCAAGTTGTCCTTCGCCCGTAACTTCTATGCATATGAATGACTAAATCAAAAGGTTATGAATAGGGAAGATCAAGTAGAAGGTGATTCAAGAAGAAGCCTGAACGCACGAAATGGGAAAGGTTCTGTCACCAAGGGATTTCTCTGGATGGCTTCAACCTTGTCAAACTTTCAGGTTATGGGGGGGATGTATGATCACCTCAACATAATCGTAACTTGAATTCGATGTCCTCCAAAGGTCGGGGTTATAAAGAAGATCCCCATCTGAAACTGGCACCAGGTTTGGAGGGTGGGTTCAAAAGAATAGCAATTCATCAAAAGGTTTCGTTATCAAGAGCCCTGCCCTAAAAAGCATAGTTGGTCGATCAACCCAAACTTCAGGTTCATGGCATGGATAACTCAGGACTAAGGTTTTATAAACCAAAAGAAAAGGCTGGCAGGAGGTACTAAATAGCGATCGGGGAAACCAACTAATTGGCAACAGAGGGCTGCTAAAATAGAAGGCGGATCCCGGACTTCGACTTCCGGCAATCAAAAGTTAGGATCGTAGAGAAAAATGAGGCTCCTAGAGTCAAGACTGCGTCCCTGACCCCACAAAACCAAATTGGTCTGGGTCTGGAAGCGCTGAACCTGGCTGACCTGGCCTCCTCTCGACACGTTCGGTGAGCAAGAATTCTCCTATACCCGTTCTAGCTTCAAGCCATAAGAATCCCAGCCAGCTGCCTCCCTTGATTATTATGGGGGGGTGGGCACATAAATAGGAATATGTTATGAACTCCCTCCCAAATGTGTCAATTGAAGCGATTGACCCAGGTCCGAATGGCTTTGTTCCCCCAACCCCCCAAGCAAGCATGCTTCCTATATTTTATATACGTAATTACGCTATTTCAGAAAGGTGATGGCGGCCTTAACAGTCGAGCCTGCTGTAGCATCCTGGAAGACATTCTTCCTATTTGTGAGCGCCTTTTCTCGCGCATCCCCGTGCCCCCATTCTCACTTCCTTGGGTAAGGTCCCATCCCCCTCCCCCAGGGTATGCCATTCTCTACCATGGGTACGTTGTAAGGGCTGACAACCATCAATTAGGAGGGACGACGCTATAAGGGAGCGTTGCCTTTTCCAAAATTTCAGTAGCACCATACAGTCGCAAAGCCTGCAGTAGACCTAGCAACGTGTATAGAGGAATAGGTTGCAGATATAGATACAGATCCAGTAGCTTCCCTTCGCCTAGTTCCATACCCATATCCAGATCTAGACCCAGCAGCATAGGCAAAGGTAAAGGCTTAGGCATACCGGTAGGAAAGCTAGCCATCCCAGCCAGCAAGACCTTAGAGGTCGCTCCCTTACTTAGAGGTTATACCTTATAGGTTCTACCTTAGGAGACCTAACGGGGGAGACTCTGAGAGGGGCCTGCGACATCAGTCTGGTCTTCCTCTTATAGGTTTGCCACCGCTGTAAGGTTCGGCCCGCCAGAGGAGAGGCCCTAAAGAAATTCATAATGTGAGTGACTATATTGGATTGGAAGAATCAAAACTCTTCAGTGGGAAGTATAGAGGTGGAACGGTGTCCCTCTTAAAAGAGTCAATAAGGGGCGTAAACTGATAGGGATTCAAGGGGGAGGTTATCCCTTTCTCTACGTTCGCCCAAGCATAGGCTTGCTTGTTAAGTAAGAAATGAGTGGATGAAAGTTCGCATGTTGGATCTATGCTTCAAATTGAAAGGTCTTTAAATCAAAGAGTCCGGGCCAGAGACAAATCATAGGTAAGAGCCAGCCAAATCAATAAGTGAGTAATAAGAATAGGTAGAAAGCAGTGTCGGTAAACCCTGTAGCAGTAAGGTAAGGTCCTGTGCCGGCCGGACTTACGAAAAAGAAGAACCTTGAAAGCGGAGTCTATGGAGGGAGTTGTGTCTTCTCTTTATTCACTCTCTAGTTACCGACATGATACATTTCTTCCCCTCAAACAAAGCAAAGGCGGCTTGCCTTAAAAGAGATCCGTCGTAGAATAAGAGTCTACCTAAAGACTTACTTTCATTTGTTCTATTTAGGTGTTATGTCCCAGAGACTCGCTCGTATCTCTAGTTACCGACATTCCACGTTTTCTTCAATTATATAAAAAATGATTACCAATTACCTATGTTATAGAGATCCAGGAAAGTATGTCTTTTCATGGCCCATAGTTGGCCACTGGCCGGGCTTTCAATATCCCTCACCATATGAATAGTGAGTGACCCCTAAGAAGTAAGGGCCCTTGCTTTCCAAATTATGGACCTTTAGACTTCATTAAGTTCGTTAGCTAAGTGGGATGGTACCAGTGAAAGCCCATAGATGAAGTACAGGGAAGACAGGCCTTGATATGTATCTGTACCAGTGAAAGGCTTAAAGGTAAGCCATATGCTTTCCCTTATATTAGGGGAAGTACAGTGGGATGTGAAGTCTCTTTGCTATGATGTTATGAGAAGACAGTGAAAGCCCCTCTCTGGCATATATTTAGTATGCTTTAATTAGGGTGATGGATTGAGGTCATACAGTGAACCAGTGAAAGCTAATCTCAATCTCTTCGGCCCACCCAGTTCTCTCTTGAGGGCCCCAGTGAAAGGGAAACAAGCTTGATATGATGTAAGCATAAAGTGAAGCGGCTTATCTTTACCATAATCTGTGCACAGAAGATACAACCATCAAAAGTTTCTGGTTACCATGTCAAGCAGGATTCGGGTTTCGAGCCGAACTTCCTATGTTCATCTTGTGCAACTTCACAGGCTGCTAATAAGGCTACTCATATGTGTCTGCACCGTTTTCTTTCATTTGTATTGAACCTTCTAACTCCTAGAAGGATAGAAGCTGCAACTATTCCAGATCATCATCTTCTCCTTCATCCTGCCCCACTTTCCTACAACAGAGTGGTTCATCCAACTGTCGTTCCAAATATTTGAAACTAGCCATCTTGCGGTGTTGCGAGCATATCACAGTGAGGAACTAGTACCGCAACTTATCTGCGAACAAAATTTGATAACTATTAGTGCTGTTGTAATCTCAGGAGTATTGCTATTATAATAAAAAGAAGCACAAAAGTAGAGCTAGTGGGAACTAGATTCTAGGAGCTCAGGTAGAGATGCCAATATCATATATGTACACGTAGGTATGGCTGCAACGAGGTCTGCTGCAGGTTGTTAGGTTGAATAGGTCTCCCAGGGGAAAAGGATAGGAGAGAAGAGCTATTCTCTTTGCCAGGTGGTAGATATGGTTGGTTCATGGCTAGTAAGAGTCTCCATGCAAAATCTAGGTAGTTAGCTTCTAGGCTATTGACTATGAAGATCCAAGCAAGTAAGTGTAAACATCTATAAGGCGATATCATATATTGATGCCTGGGGCTGTATGACACTCTAGGTGTAGGTCCAGGAGGAGCCTCCAGAGCATGAACTAGGCCGAGCTCATATGACACTACTCTGGGCAAATGAAACTTCTCCATGCCTACATCATATATTAACATGGTATACGCCATACCAACCAGCTCTGGCATCCACCTGGCTTCGTAATAGTTAACATGCATTGTCTAGGTGACAACGTCAGAATGCCAACATCGTAAGATCTGGGGTACTTGTTTGCAGTAGACCCGGTTATGGCGCAAGGGCTGCATACCCGCCTAGTTATGATGGGCCTGGGTCCTAGGGCATAATACCTATATGTATGACCGGTTATATCGTATCATAGTAGGAGCCCAGTATATATGCGATGTGAGACGTAGAGATGATGATGGCTATATCGTCTAGGAACCTATGTGCAAACGTTTCTATGCCTTCTATGCCAGTATGGACCCATGCGCTTACCCTCCCCAACCCTCTTCGGGGTGGATTCTATGGACTTATAGACCGGCACTACTTGCCAAAATAACGTAGATATATATGGTTAGATCTCATGTTAACTAGTAGATATGCTAAAACGAAGTGTAAACGTATCGATGCAAGTATCGTATAGGAACAAGTATACAGGACGTAGATATGCGCTGGCCTGTGGGTTGTTTCTGGTAGGGCCTAGGATCATGCATGGCCAGAGGACGTCTCCATGGCAACATAGTATGTGAAAACTTCTCCATGCGATTCTAACGTCTCCATCCGAGCTCGTATAGTCAGAGGTGTAGTAGGCCCGGTTGTTCAACGTATCTAGGCTATATTGCATACCCAGGCTGTACGAGACTTCCCTAGGAGCAAGAGCTAGTTAATTAGATCCTAGGAGCAACACGTATATATGCAAAATGTAGGATGTGATATTCTGGCTTTAACAGGGCTCATCAAGTGTAATGGAGAGCTCTGGAGACCCGCCTCTGGGGCAGGGGCTTTGTCGTCTAGGAACCTATACATAGGTGCAAACTTCTCCATGCAAGCTATTATAATAATAGGGGTTTTAGTAGATCCGACTGCTATGGCAAGGTCTGCTGCTAGTTTAGTTCTATCAGCTAGGTCTTATCCGGCCCGGGGACAAGTTCAACGTCTCTATGCGAAATACGAACTAGGGTAGGAGCCAGCCAGAATATCAGGTCCAACCACCATGGAGAGCTGTGTAGACCCGGTTTCAGCAGAGCCAGTTAGAGAGAAAGAAATCGTATATGAACCACGTATAGATGCTAGTCCAAGGGCAGTAGGAAGCCATGCGAGTCCAAGTTCAACGTATCTATGCCGACATGGTATAGTAACTAGGCTATAGTAGTAGCTATAGCTGCCGTAGAAGTCTTTATGGGTGAGATCAATGGGAGCCCGGGTGCAAAGGCCAGCAGCCAGAGAGAAACACGAGCAAAAATAAGAAAGGGCCCTATCAGGTAGGTCGTTTGGGGTGCCTGGCCTTTAAGGTCCTTTCTTTCATTTAAGGTTAAGACTTCGAAGATATGGTGGTTCTAATATGATGAGTTTCGCGTTCAAATAAAACACTGATAAGGCCGGCACAAAACCAATTCAAGCCGGCACAGGAATGCATTTCAAGCGGGACCAGGACCTTACTTGATTCACCTTTCAAGACCAATCACTATACGTAATTTCGTTCGTAATAAGAATCTGACTAACTCAGGACCATACTAGGATAGCTCAGGACCAAACTAGGATAGCTCGGGACCAACCCTTATCACTGACTTCTCAGGATCAACCCGTCAGCTCAGGATCAACCCCTCTAAGTCAGGTCAGGTCAGGATCAGCCCCTCTAAGTCAGGTCAGGATCATCCCAGTCCTGTCTGATCAACCCTGAAAAATGCATGCCCAATTCCCCAGAATGACCAAAAAAGAGTAGTCTTTGGGAGGTCTTTTATAACGTAATAAAAGAAAAGGTGCGAAGCCGCTTGTCCCTCCGGGGGCAAGGATAACCTGACTGAGCTAGAAGGCTCAGGGTGGTTAGAAAATGAGTGTAGAGTTGGCGACTATTCCGCTTGATTAGTTAGATAGGCGGGAGAGTAACCTAGCCTAGAGGAGAGTTATTGATTCCCGGATAGATAGAGATTATGTCTGTAACGATTTCTTTCCCCCTTACGGGAAAGGGTTACCTTAACGGGGTTCCTAAGGGGCTAGGGTCTTTCCCAAGTCTCTGGTTCTACGACGCCCCCCAGAGACAGTATAGATAAGGCTTTTCAGTAACGACTCGTAGAATGTCGGTAACTAGAGCTCCTCAAAGAAAGCCCCTAATTAAGAAATCGAATATCCCATTACCTTAGCTCCTTAAAGTAACGAATCACTTATACGAATAACGAATCACTACTTACTTCCTGGGGCAACGAATTACCTCCTTTAAAGTAAAGTAACGAATATCGAATCACTTATCCCAACGAATTACCTTAGCTCCTCCCTTTCCTTAGCTCATTTCCTTCGCTCATTCTATATATCTTTCCCTAGATTAGGTGATCCCAGATAGCTTATGAGACTGCCTTCTCTAGATTAGGTGATCCCAGAGACTACCTTTCTCTACCGATAACCCCCCCAATACAATATCTCCACCGATACCGCACTTCTCTCCCTGGAGCGATACCGAAGGGATAGTACACACTATTCGGATAGCCCCCTCTATTGCTTGCCGGCTTGGGTGAACCTCTTGCGTCAACCTATCCCTCACGGTCCCGTTAGCACCTCAGAGTCGGCTCGTTAGCACCTCGGAGTCGGTCTCGAAGTGTCTTTCGGTCGTGTGTACCTCACGGTCGGTCCCAAAGTATGCACCTTGCAGTAAGCGGTTAAGGGAGATAAGATAGCACCTTGCAGTAAGCGGTTAAGATAGGACCTCGCAGTAAAGCGTGTGCCTCGGTTACCAGGCAGTAAAGACTCTTAAGCCGCCGGGATAACCCTCGAACGAAGTGAGGGCATGCTGGGAGAACCTTCGGTGGATCCTGGGAAGGAGTTGGCTTTATCATTATCATTCGTAGCGCTTCTGTAAACTCCTTCCCTGATTACAGGAAAGCGCCCTCCGGGTCCTTATAAAGAGAAGCGGTTTAGGACTTTCTCCCTACGAGATTGGCCCTTTTACCGTAGGCGGAGGTTTTGGAATATTGAGCAACGAATGAATGCATAATCACATATATAATGAATGCATTCATTGCCGAAGTACTTATCGATTCCTTACGGGGCTTTGGTCGAGCAAGCGGTTCGTCCCCTCATCCTTGCCCCGCGAAGGGAGATCAGGTTTTCCTACCCAAGGTCAGGATATCCCTTGGGAAGGTCCGGAGGGTCTTGCGCTTCCGAGTGCAAGGACCGCTACGAGTTGATAAGGTCAATCCTTCTTAAATGCATATATTATATATGTCATTACGCTTTCTTATCAATGCATATATGGGCATATGTCATTATGCATTCATTCATTATATATGTCATTACGGTGACGCAGACAATGCATATATGGGCATATGTCATTATGCATGAATGAATGAGATATGTGTCCGGGTGACCAACTTCCTTGCCCCCGGAGGGACAAGCGGCTTCGCACCTTTTATATGTTATGAATTGGACTCGCTTCTGCTCCCTTCTAGTAGGAGGTTTCAACTAGGCTCGATTTCTTTCCTTTCATTCTGGGGAGTCATGGGCGAGAAACTTCTTTTTTTCAGTAGGGAAAGAAAGAAGGACGGTCGCCCTCCTTGCGTGTCATAGAATTAGAGGGTTTTGAATCCAAGGTTGGGAAATCCCATCGGGAACTAATTGGTAATACCGGCAAACCGAAGAGGAACGGGAGAAGAGACAAAGTCGGGCAGACATTTCGCGGCCTTGGACATACCTTTCACAGCTAGATTTACGCGGTCGCTTAGGTCACGAACTCTTCAACACAGAGGAAAAGAAGCTTCAATTAGTCCAGGGGCAAGCTTCGATTCGAGCTATAGTAAAGAGATTTCGTCGATGATGAGAGAAATTTCATAGAATAGGATCTCTCGTTGACATAGATAGAAAAATCGATCTTGAGGAAAGAGTCCTTCATTCATGCCTTTCCTTTGCCACAAAATGACAAGGAAGACCTTGGTGATGCGGTTGCGGGACAAAGAAAATCAATCTTCTTGATCGTTTTCTTTTTATCGTCGATCCGGATAGGTTTTTGTGCCACCTTCGATAATAGTCCCAGCTAGCTAAAGAGTAACTTCTAGTAACTACTGAATCCGAGGTCTACTCCACAACAGCGATAGCCCGCCGGTTTTCTTTGCTTTGAGGCCGATTTCAAGCACTCGTCTCAGTCTTTCCAGTAGAGACAATCCTTGCTCAGAAGCTGTTTTAGCGTGTTTAAAGGCCGGGTCCACCCTGATGTGAGACACTCGAAAAGGACTTCACCAGCGTTTGTGATATATATGTTGTTAGGCAAATGGAACCGTTTGGGTGTCGGCGAAGAGGAAGACCAGCCCACGGACCCTTACTTTCAGATGTGTGGTTTCAGCATACCGATAGAAAGAGCAATGAATGGAAGCTGACCCCTTCCCTCGACAAGTTCAGTTGTCTGGTCCATAACATTCATAGTTGGACTACTCTACCTACACGGGAATAGAGGACTCGGTCATAATTGGACTCTACCTACACAGGAACAAGTTCCATACAATCATATTTGGGTAGGGTTTCCGCCATAACTGGCTTTACTAAATGGATTCGATCCCACCTCGCTGTGCCCTCAGCTCTTCCTCAAGTGGTAGTACCATTCCTCTTTCGTTGCCCTTACCATCACATACATTTTGGATCAAAAATGAAGAAAAGGTTTCGCCAGCCTTGCTCCATCAACTAGAGTTGGGTATCTACCTTCTTTGTCAGTGTTATTTTCTGCCTTTGCTCATACCAGGCTTCCTCATCATGCATGGCCCATAAAAACTTGATATCTACTGTGATTCATTTACTTAGTAACGAGTGCTCGCGCTCCGCTTCTCTTCCCTTTGCCCGCTATTCACTTGCTCTGGTATTTTAGACTTCGTCCACCGATACTACAAGCTTTGATGGAAGGGATGCTGGCTCTTCATCTCGATCACTATCAGCGGGTATGGGTACCGATCCGGCTGCTCTAGCTATCTCTGTCTCTGCTATTGGATATGGGACTGGTTCTCTAATGAATGGAGCAGTAAGAGCTACTAGGCAAGATTGTGCTGATTCAACTGAAACTTGCCAGCCTCTGTTGCTTTCTTCGTCATTAATTCCAGGTCGACTAGCACTGGATAGGGATCAATGAATAGCCGCCCACCTATATAATAAAAGGAATCAAAGTAATCTGCTAGTAGGATCTCAGAGTCATTGTATAGGTCAACTCAATAAACTAGGTCAACCACTTAGATTAGTTTAGTAAACAACTGGAATTGAAACTGCTGAGTCAACTGCCGCCTATGTATGCTTATGGCTGGAAAAGGACTACTTATTTGACTGGACCTGGAACTGTAACTCAATCCGCTACCTTGACTCTAGCAACCTTAGCTGCGGTGCCTCTGCTACTAAGAAACAAACTACTGCCGCCTTAGCCTTATGAGGATCCGGAACTGAAAGGTAGTCACTGGTTGGTCAATCAGTATCCTATGTAATACCACACTTTGACATTGCGGATTTCTCTCTTCTCTTCCTATGCCAATTGCATGGGCTGGCTTGCTGAGCTGCCACCTTATTCATGCGTGTATCATTTGTAGAATGCAAATAATGGCATAAGGCTGGAGGAACTAAAGAGTGAAGAGTCAATCCGGGGGGGGGAGGTTAATGTTAGGATGAACTATATTGTCGGATAAATGTAGGAGAATCGCGATAATGTCGGAGAATTACATGGATGAAAGAGAAAGGAATTGATTCAATGTGGTTTGTAAGTGAGTGTTCTGCGTCCAATTCCCATTCCTCTGCGTCCGATGAGCCTTCCCTTTAGTATGCCCATTTCGATGTTGACTCGCATCGTTGGAAACGTTCTCCCTGCCTAACAATCCCTATCGAATGGAAGTACCCGCTTTATTCGAATTCATGGGAACCTACCTTATTGATCTCAAACATCTCCTTCCACTCGACTTCCAACCCTATACTTTGTCCCTCCCCCTTCCAGATCTATCTATCCTAGACCATCTACTCCTTCGTTCCATATCGGTAGTTTGTGGGTCTCTCTATCTTCGGATGTGTGGTTGGTTGGACGTGGTCGGTGTGGGTGGTCAGTGTGAGTGATCCGCTTCTCCTGAGGCGTGTCCTGCTGCTTCGTATGATGATGCTCCGTTTCATCTCCTGATGAGGAGAGGCTGGTCCCACTTCCGAGGAGGCGAGGCGGGCAGGTTCCACTACTTCTGATGGGTTGCGGGCTGGCTTCGTTTCATCTTCTGCTGAGGCGGGGGCGGGCTCTGCTTCTGATAAGGCGAGGGAAAAATGAGGATGCGTAAGCAGGCTCGACCAACGGGAGAGGTTTTTAGAGCCAAACAGGTTGACGAACTCCGTCTCTTAACTCCGAGAGGGCAAAATTGAGGTTACAGATCGGAGTTTCGCTACAAATTATATAATAAACTACCGAAATAATAATATATAATAATATAATACAAATCGATCTCTCTCTCATTTGCATAATCATGAAGCGTAATTACATATATAATGAATCACGTAATTACATATATAATAGATGCATTTTCTGGGTTCATTAAGGGTGAGGTAACGAACTCTCGACAACAGGAGAGGGCCGCCATCAATTCGATATATTATATATGTAATTATGCATTGAAGTCCTCTCCCCTCGGGGATTGGGGTGGGTGGGTAAATAGTGGTCGAGCCTGCTTGCGCATCATGACTGGAAGAAACGAAGTGTAAATAAAAACATGTCCTCCTCTTCCATCTTCCGACCAATAGCCAATAGTAGATCCAGGTGTGCCAGTACTCAATGCCGGTAGTCAATGTAGTCGACCCAGGTGTTGATGCAGTCGATGATGCTACTTGATGCCAGGTGGCGATGGCCAAGAGTCAATGCCAGCCAAGTGTAGAGGCACTCAATGAAAAGAGTCGATCCTAGAGTCGATCTAGGTGTTGTGATCCACTCGGTGCCGGTACTCAATAGTCAATGCCGATAGTCGATCCAGGTGGTGATCACTCAATCTAAGAGCCGATCCAAGAGTAGTCGATGCCGGTGACAGTAAATGCTGCTGGTACTCAATGCTGCTAGTCGATGCACTCGATCCAAGAGCCGAAAGTAGCCGCTAGTCGATCCCAATGTGTGTCCATGCATTCTAGGTACTCAATGCAAGTAGCTGGTAATGTTTATTTCCTCACCATATGAATAGTGAGTCCCTACCGGGCCTGATCCTGGCCTTCTAATAAGTGGGAATGTCAGTACAGAAAGATGGCGTGTCACTGAAAGGTGGTGGCCTAACGAAACTGGTCAATTCGCTAGTTGAAAGGTGGCCTATCAAGAGTTCTCCTACGTGACCCCAGCCTTACAATAAGTGGGAATTTCAGTAAGCAAAGTGGGCGTATAAAGATGATAGATGTTAACCTGGCAATATGGGAAATGAAAGAGTGAAAGATGGCGCGTTGCCCCAAGGTCCCGGAGGGGCTTGCGCTTCCTAGTGCAAGGAAAGTGCCCGAACCTCCTAAGATTCCTGCAAGTGTGATAAACCATCCCCTGGCTGTGTGGGCATCTCCCTCCTAGCAGTCTGAAGCCTGTCTGAACATCCATCCATACCAACGAGGCTCGCTCTCTGATGGACCGCCATCTGGCAGTTGTTCAACGATATAAGCTGAAGTGATTTCTGGGATGCTGCGAATTAAGCCCTACGCCTGCACGCTATCCATGTGTTAGAGATAGAAATAGCTCCCTATTCAAGCCAACATCAAGGTAGTGCCCCGTAGTGACAAGGTTGGGGATCCGGCCCATAGAATAGTCCATGATAGCGCTACGTCCAAGCGAGAATCCTACTATACGCTCATGTTTTCTGTACAATAGAGTTCCTCGTTTGTTAGGAGTTGAACCGAAACAATCGAGCGGAGGGTTCGTGCTATGGGTAATAGCAAGGGTTCAGCGCCAGAAGCAGATTCATATCCTCCTGGGCCAGTTATAGTTCGAACTGACCCAGTAGCTAAGGCAGCAGATCTCGTTGTAAAGCTGGTCAGTAGCAAATCCAAATGCACAAGGAGGGACAGAAGCAGCAGTTGATCCGGTTGAACCACCAGCCTCAGTTTATGGACTAATTGCATAGCCCGCATAGCCCGTTATAGATCCGTTAGTGGCTGTACCATTACAAGTTTCTCCAGTCCCAGGACCGGAAGCAAAGGTGGAGGTACCCGCAGAAGCGAAGGCATAGGTTGGGACAGAGCAATAAGCATCCCCGCTAGTTCGAAAGCCAGTTATTGATCCAATTTCTCCAATTGAAGCACCTGTTGACTTTGAACCAATTGAAGTCGATCCAGCAGTCTCACTCATTGGAGATACAGGCCCATAGCCCGTAGCATCCTTTCCTTTTCTATACCCATATCCTGTGTTAGGGGCCTGCGGCATCGCAACAGTTTCACCTGTTTAAGAGTATGTTGATCAAGTCAAATAAACAGTTCGAAAGCCAATATCAGTAGATCCCACAGAGGCAGAAAAGGTTGGAGCAAAGATAGCATCCCTCCCATTTCGAGAGGCATAGCCCGTAATTCCAGTCCCTGTTGGAATTTACCCAGCTCCCCTATCCCCTGTCTGTAGTTACCAGCTCTTTCGGGCTACACTACTTATTTCCCTAACTGTCGAAAATGTGATGGCACATGCACGTAAGTAACAATCCTGTACCGAATGCGCATCAAAGAGGAAACTCGGAGATAGGACAGGAGGATATCTCCCGGGCGGGTAGCGTTTCTCACCGGGAGAAATTGGTGGTATACTGTGACCCGACTGATAGGATACACGACTGATGGAACCTACGACTAGAGAGCCTTGCTTAAATATACGAGGAGTTCCCCTAACGGACCTCCAAACGACCAATAATAACCTCTATAGTCGGAGGGTGGCGGCATCCAGGAGGGAAGGGGCTTCATAGGCACTATCTGGACAGAGAGAAAGGGGGGGATAGTACCCTTAGGCCCATTGTGCGATTCGCCGACATAGGATGTCGATTCGCCGACATAGGATTCCCTTCGGTCAATTTGGCGGTGATAAACTAGATTACAATGAACCAAATCGAGATTAGAGAATTATTAACGAGTCGAGTTTCCATATTAACAACGACAGGAGATCGACCCTAAACCGATCAGTGGAATAAGTGGTGGTGTTGTGGGAAGGTCCAGGGAGGTCCTTAGATTGCCCAGCGAAGTGGCCTGGTTTTTAAGACCTTACTCAGTTAAGACCTTACTAATGCATTGGTCCGGTCTATGCTCACGAATACCATTTGACTTACGGAGCTCACTCACCCTTACTAATCGGTTGTTACCTAGGCATGCCAACTTTTAGAATATATATAGGCTACGCCACAACCAGCAGATTCTATTCTTTTACTTTCCCAAATACTACACACTGCCGAGAAAAGACACACACCACACCGAAACACCGAGAAAAACCATTACCCATACTACGCATCCTATATAATATCCTTCATTCACAACCAGCCACAGGGGAGCGACACTTCTACCACTATTCGAATTCAGAGCTAGTCTCCACTACCCAGATCTGGCGGGGATTACTCCTACCTTACTGAGGAACGGAATACAAAGGTAACCCGTACCATCGGAAGGCATGGGATGGGGTTTTCCCCCTTTCGAGGGAGGCTCCACCCCTCAATGCTCATTTATTACTTCTTTTTCCTCCCACTACTCTTTTATACACACGGAGGAAATACATACCTGTACTCCTCTACATTCACGAATACGAAATAGAATCACGCGTGCCAAGCAATAGTCATGAGGTACGATTCATTCACCTACTTGAAGCCCTCCCTTCCTCCATCAGCCCAGCCAAACCATTTAGCAGCCCGGGGAAGCGAAGAAGGAAAGGGCATATAAATAGAAAGATATCAAAAGATTTCTATTATTTAAGTAGCCGAGGAACCCCTTTCACCTACCTCAAATACTCTACCATCCTACAACTCTAGGGGCCAAGTCCCTTATTCACTCTTGACTTTCGAATTGATATCGGAAATTATCAAATTCTTCCATGCCCCCGGAGGGACAAGCGGCTTCGCACCATCGTTTTCTCATCTCAATGAATCATATAATAAGAAATGAGAAATTAGCCAATAATTCCATAGCCAATTAGTCCGGCATTTCACGGCTGGTCAGCCACCTTTCAGCAATCGCCAAGTCAACCTTCAGAAATTTCTAAGTATACCTACTAGGGGTCTAGCCCCAATGATTATTGGCCTTTCACTTTCAGTTGACCATAAACTATTAGCTTGTCAAACTAGTAGCTTACTACCTTGACTCGGTTCCCCCACCGGGCGCGGAAAGCACAGAAAATATACCAGATCCAGCTAACAACTACTTCCATACCAAAGGAACTAATGGAACTGCGCTGTGGGCATGTATCTACCATCAAGGGCCCGCCATCAGATATGACAAGGCAGCATTTCACCTCCCTCGAACACCCACACTGGTGAGCCAATCCTAGGTGATCGATTCTCCTCGGCTTCCCCGGTTGACGACGAGACTGTTTACGAGAATCATTGGTTAACAATATGATCTATTGGTAGCTGGGATCCTTGATTGGCTGACCTTCTCCCGCCATCATCCATTGGGAGACGATACCGGGTAGTGATAACAAGATTGTTGTGATGCCACCCAAAGCTTGTTACCTTTGTTTACTGCCTGAGCTTTGGATACATTAGAAGGAGGTTTTTGTTGTATAGTGTTCACATTATCCTGTGCGTATCACGTTTGTGAGTGAATTCTTGTGGTTTCCCTCTGACGGGCACACCTCCTGAATTAGCTTGCTAGTCGATGTAGTGGTCTAGGTTCAGCTCTTATTTCAGTAGGGGGGTCATTTCAATTAGAAAACCGGTTCGCAAGAGAGAAGGGAACCTAGATTGCTCCTCGTCTCTTGGGTTCTAAGAGGACCAGTAGAAGGTGAGTTGTGTTTTTTGGGGAATCAAAGTCTCTCGGTGCTACTGTCACTTCACTCCTTAGGAATCTTAGTATCAGGAAATAGAGAGTCATATAAGTCTTTAAGAGGAAAGATAAGTTAGAGTAGTTTGTAGGAAGTCAAAGAAAGAGGAGGACCGGTAGGGGCTCACCATTCCGATGGTGAGGATCTGTTCATTTCATTCATTATATATGTAATTATGCATTCATTCGTTGCTCAATATTCCAAATTTGAAAGCTAGGCTACACATAGGTATATTGAAAGCCCCCTTACAACTAATAGTAAAACCAAACCAACATCTGATTTCAAGGCTAAAGTTTATATACGTTTCAGTACTTGACCTAATAAGTGACCAGTCTGTCTCCCTGTCTCCCTATAAGTACTTGATGAACCTAGTTCAGTAGGCAAGCACTCAACCCTTGACTTGAAGGGAGTTGGTTAAGGCTCTCGTAACTGGCTCTGCCCTTTCGGTGAGGCGGGTAAAGCCGCCAAAAGCCATGCATCTAGAGATAAGGACAGGGCAAGTGATAAGGAAAGGATACAGAATCTATATCCCTGACAACGACTTATTTATACTACGACTTATACGGGCTCATGATTAATACAACTGACCTTACCATAAGACAGGCTTGATTTAGTGTGAGTGTGAGTGTCTGGTAATATAAGATATAATGGGGAAAAGATCGATACTCTTATGTTCTTCTAGTCATAAGGAAGGATGGCTCACCTGACTTAGGAAGGTGAGGAAAGCTATCCACAATTTGAGATCTCTTCTTCCCTGGGGGTGAAGGATAGGCACCCACCCTACTCCTTTATCTCTGCTAGCTCAGAAGCATTAGAATTGTAGGCCCATTAGGTCCATCCAGAACAACTGCTAAACATCACCAGGAATTGGATTCTTTCCCTGGGATACTTTATTATGGAAGGCAAGCAGCTCGAGGGAGGACTATTATAGCCTTTGTTTATATCCGGAAGTCAGCTTATGGACAGTCCCTTGACAGAGCATCCATCTACTTGAGCCCGGTTAAGTTCCAAGAGACCGCTTAAGTTTAGGCCCTTCGATTCGACTTTAGGACAGCCCACAGAATGAACGAGGAGCTACCCAGGCAGCCGACAGCACCTATACTTGGAGCTACCCGGTTTTACACTCATTTTACTTCAGGTACCCAACTAGATTAGTTTAGGTTGGGGACATATACTACTAATCTAGCTACGGGGGTGAGGTCTCTGCTGCTGGGTCTACTGCTGAAGCTGGAAGCAAGCACCATAGAAGTGAAGGATGCAAAAGAGAAGTGAAGCATTTCACCCCCGAGCAGGCCTCCCTCGGGGTCTAGGCATTAATCCGTGTAGGCAGGCCGGTGGGAAGCTAGACTAATAGCTGGAGTAACCCATCAAGGGCCCTTACTTCTTAGGGGTCACTCACTATTCATATGGTGAGGGATCTTCTTTTTTTATTTGTTGGCTCCCTGGTTGGAAGGCCAGCCCAGAGAACTTAGTTAGGCAAGCCCAAGGTAGCATTTTACTTCATTAGCTGGACCGAGATTAGCTCCTGGAACATCCTTGCCCGTCGGAACATATTTTGGCTAAATGGTTCGAAGGAAGGTCCCGGAGGGGCTTGCGCTTCCTAGTGCAAGGAAGTCACCTCACTCTTAACAATTCCCTCACCATATGAATAGTGAGTGACCCCTAAGAAGTAAGGGCCCTTATTCTTTTCATTTTCATTTGTTCTCTTCTTTCTTTGCATGGAAGAGCCGCGAGAGGCCGATCCATGACCAGAACCAGTAAATGATCCAGCAGCGGAGGTATAAGCAGCGGTTCAAACAGATTGAGTTCAAGCAGATCCAAATCCAGAAGTTGACCCAGCTCCATTTGATCTAGTCGAATAATCCGTTCCGCATTCAGTCGAAGAACCAGATAAGCAGCCTATTTACCCATAATCCATTGTAATTGACCAAGTAGCAGTAGGCCTAGTTAACCCAATGCTCAGCGGACCATCAAAAAGTGCAATTCCCATCGTCCAATCAATCAAAACTGGAATGCCCACCAGCGAACACCTACCAGATAATCACAAGTGCTACGCCGGGGAGACAAACCAACTAAGAAGGCGAGACGCGGGAATCTAAATTCTTAGCGTGACGCCGATCGGATGGACCTTTGCGAGAAAGCTCTTTGCTCTCCTATTTGATGGAACCGTACCGTTCGTTCAGAGTTTGTTCGTCAAAGCAGGGGGAAGTATTCAAGGTCGAGTCATTCTATTTCTTTTTCGGGCAAGCAGTAATCACGTAAGTAAGCGCGCCGGTTCTTATCCCATCCCAGCCAGTAAGATAAGCAAGGAAGCACGTGAAGTAATGAAATTCAATTGACTTATTGGGTGGGGGGGCTTTAGTCGAGCCCCCTACCGGGTCCTCACCATCGGAATGGTGAGCCCCTACCGGTCCCCGGGGATTGGGGTGGGTGGGTAAATAGTGGTCGAGCCGATGGCGGCCTTATTAGTCGAGCGTGCTACGCACCCTACCGGTCCTCACCATCGGAATGGTGAGCCCCTCTCCTCTCGATGGCGGCCTTAACAGTCGAGCATGCTTACGCATCCTTTTGGTCGAGTCTGCTTACGCATCCTTATTAGTCGAGCGTGCTTACGCACCCTACCGGTCCCCGGGGATTGGGGTGGGTGGGTAAATAGTGCTTTTGGTCGAGCACCTAAAGGTTAGGGTTTACTTATTGCCCCTCTCAAATAAGTAACCAAAACAGTCGAGCCTGCTTGCGCATTCAATTTACTTCTTTTTTTTTTGACTTATTTGAGGGGCAAATAAGTA
>Ga0181469_100185_pt1 | contig 21222 bp, 27 predicted proteins | sample InSIn2SAF170_2_FD_119081 | JGI IMG/M metagenome (GOLD analysis project Ga0181469, IMG submission 119081) | Clean room microbial communities from NASA Spacecraft Assembly Facility at Jet Propulsion Laboratory, Pasadena, California, USA -... ... | reverse complement strand
CACATCTTCAACACCTTTCTCCATAGGAACCACAGGGGGCTTCCATACTACATCATCCTATAAATGTTGTACATACATATTTAGAGTCATTTATTTTATATAATGATAATGGATTAAATGATGTAGATATTCAACTTGTTGAAATAAAATATGTACCGAAGATTTCCAATTGTATAAGAACAATTCTAGATCAGGGAAAATACAATCTGCCAAGTTCATCATAATAGCCATCGGAGAAGGCAGAGAAAGGCTCAGAACAAATGTCAAAGAAGGTAATGGAAATTTTAGAAAGCCATGAAGACAAAGTTCATAAAGTTTACCCAAAGAAGAAACAAGATTTACATCCCTTGGAAGAGGAGCATTGTCTTTGGACCATGGACTTTCATGGTGCTCTTGGGAAAGATGGAGTAGGCATTGGCACTTGGATTCAAAGTCCACATCATCAGCAAGGTGAGCTCCCTCAGAATGTTATATTATGCTCGTGTAAGTTAGCTTTTGATTTCACTAACAATTAGGTGGAGTATGAAGCACTGATCACGGGTTTAGAGATCTTGAAAATATTGGATGAACGGAAAATTTCTATGTGGTGATTTAGAACTTGTGGTCAAGAAAGTTAAAGGTCAATATCAGGCTCACCATCCGTGAATGAGATAATATACAAATTTTGTTTTAGATATTTTGAGGATTTTTCCTGAATATACACTTTCAGTTGTACCAAGGAGTCAGAATCTTAAGGAAGATTCATTGGCTACAGCTGCAAACAATTTCAAAACCCATTTTTTCAAACAGGAAATTTGAGATTCATGTAAAGCATCAACCCTTTGTTCATGACAACTTGCGATATTGGCAAGTATTCTGGGATGACAAATAGGTGAATAACTTTCTTTAGAGTGAAGGAGAGTTTGAGAATTGTTCCATGGATGAAGTTTACGACAAGGATGATCAAGTCATCGAGGCATCTCAAGTTGATATATTACAGCTAAAGGATAAAAATATTCTGAAAGGTCTTATACCTTTGGAAGATTTCTTTGATTGAGATGATGTAGTATGGAAGCCCCCTGTGGTTCCTATGGAGAAAGGTGTTGAAGATGTGAACATTAAAACAACAGACAAACCAAAACTGATCAAGCAATCCAAATCATTATCTCTTGAGGTAAAAGATAAATTTATTCATTTATTGTCTAAATTTTCTGATGTTTTTGTGTGGGATTATGCAGACTTAAATGAGTATGATAAGAAAATAATTCAACATACCATCCCAATCAAACCTGATCAAAAGCCCTTTAGACAAAAGCTAATAAGTATTAACCCAAGGCTACTACCATCCATAAAGAAAGAAGTTAACAAAATTTTCAAGGAAAACATCATTGTTCCTATCATATTTTTTGATTGGATGTCAAATCTAGTTTCGATGAGAAAGAAGACCAGGGAAATAAGGCTCTGAATAGACTTCAAAAACTTGAACAAATTATCTCTGGAAGATAATTATCCACTTCCCAAAATGGACCATATCCTTCAAAGAGTTGTTGGCACTTACTAGATGTCACTTTTGGATGTCTACTCTAGTTACAATCAGATTTTAGTGCATGAGGTTGAATAGGACAAGACAATGTTTACCACACCTTGGAGCACATTCAAATATGTAAAAATGCCATTCGGTCTCAAAAATGTAGGGGCCACCTTTCAACGTGCCATGGACATATCCTTTTCCAATGAAAATGATATTTTCTTAGTTTTATATTTAGATGATGTAACAATATTTTCACATTCAAATGATGAGCATTTGCATCATTTAAGAGTCATTTTGTAGAAATGTAGAAAGTTCGAGTTCTCTCTAAACCCGAAAAAGAGTTTATTTTCCATGGAGGAAGGAAAAATTCTCAACCACATCATCTCAAAGGACGACATTCGAATTGACCCTTCATGAGTAGAAGCCATTCAACAAATTGATTTCCCTCGCAACAAGAAAGAAATCCAAGCATTTAATGGTAAGATGAATTTCTTACACAGATTTATTCCTATTTTGGCTATACATCTTATAGAAATGACCAATATGTTGAAAATGGATAATGATTTAAAGTGGTCCCAAGAAGCCTGCAAGTCTTTTCATGTAGTAAAGCTTGCCTTGACCACTGCCCTTGTTTTAATCAGTCCTAATTACTCCAATGATTTCAATATATTCTCGTTTTCCTTTGAGCCTACCATGGCAACAATATTAATGTAGAAAAGAGATAAAATCTAGTTGCCAATAGAATTTCTCATTCACAACATCAGGGATGCAACCCTTAAGTAAAACTTCATAGAGAAACATGCCTTGGCTTTGGTAAAGGCAGTGAAAGATTTCAAAGTTTACATTTTACATTCACATACTCTTGCTTATGTGCTTAATGCAGCGATGAAATAATTTCTTGTGCAGAATGACCCAAAAGGTAGAACAAATAGATGGATAACAAAATTACTAGAATATGATCTGGAGATCAAGCCTACCAAGATGATCAAGGGTCAGGGCTTAGCCAAACTCATGGTTGAGTCAAATCTCCATGTTGTAGATATCAACCTTGTAGCAGCATTATCCAACAATCAAGAAGAAGTAGATCTCATTCACGTATCTGATATATTTCTATCATCGCCATGATATTATGATATTATTTATGTTTTGCAACATCTAAATCCCCCTCCAGGCATGTCTAAGGCTAAGAGTAAGTCATTGAAGTTGAAGGCTTCTAAATATTGCATTATGGACAACGCACTTTATTGGAAGGATCCTAGAGGTGTGTTGCTGAACTGTTTGACTGAAGATGAGTTTAATAAGGTAATAAATGACTTCCACAAAGGAGATTATGGGGGCCACTTGTACTGGAAGGCCATGGCCAACAAAGTACTGAGAGTAGGTTACTGTTAGCCTACACTTTTTGCAGATATCTACAAGGAAACGATGAGTTGTCACAAGTGCCAAGTTTTCCAAGGTAAAAGAAAACTTCTTCCTTTAACTCTACAACCTATATCAGTTCATGCCCCCTTTCAGCAATGGGGCCTAGTTTTCATAGGCAAGATTAACCCCTCATCATACGCACAACACAAGTGGATATTGACAGCTACAGAGTACTTTACTAAGTGGATCGAAGCGATTCCAACTAGGCAAGCAACAAATTCAGTTATCATCTAACTTTTAAAAAATAATATCTTGTCCCATTTTGGTTGTCCTAATAAAATCATCACAAAAAACGCATCAACATTCAAGTCTAGAAAGATGACTGAGGTTTGTGACAAATACAACATTAAGTTAGGACATTCTGCAACATACTATACCCAAGGAAATGGTCTCGTAGAGTCCTCCAATAAATCCTTAATCAACATCATCAAGAAAATGTTGGAGGCCCACAAAAAGTATTGGCACAAAAATCTTATCAATGCATTGTGCACAGATCGGGTGAGTAGTAAGAAATCTCTTGGACTTTCTCCTTTTCAAGTTGTGTATGGAGTAGATATTGTCTTTCCTTCATCATTAGCAGTCTCGGTCATGAAATTTTTACAAGAAGTAGGAAGTGAAGAGAATGATATACAACGCCAGATCAATCAAATGATTCACCTACAATAGACATGGGATGAGGTATTTCAGAACACCTCTAAGCTCCATGATAGGATAAAGAAAATCTATGACCAAAAAACAAAGCAGGATGATTTCAAAATTGGAGATGTGGTGCTTCGTTGGGATGCTAGAAATGAAGACAAGGGTAAGCATGGTAAATTTGAAAATATGTGGAAAGGTTATATGGTATCTATATCTTCCTTTTCTTTACTCTTTTCAGAGGTTTGACTCAGTCGAATGTTGTACTAGTGATTAGAGACACTATTGAATCAGATTTTGGCCAGTTCTAATAGATGAGTTACAGCTATTTCCTTGGTATACTTGTCGTATGAATATTTAGCATTGTTTCTTCTACTATTTCATTTGTTTGAATGTGTTTTTTATTCTAGCAATCATTTCTTGTCTATTTTTTGATAGTTTTCAAGTTGATGAACTGAATTCATGAGTTTCCATGCTCTGTTCTGGGGAAACTTTCATGGTTTGTAATCATTTATTCAGTTTAAGAGGAATTCATGTGTTTCATGCTCTTCCTAGTTTCTCATCAGTCCAAACCATTCCACATAAATACCTTTAAAGTGTTAGATTTTTTCCTACCCTGCCCATTTGAATGTCTGCAATCATATCTTATTTTCCTTGAACTAACCTCTTTGACCTACTATCCTCATCCAACATAACCCAATCATTTCAAACAATCAAACCCTTTTGCACATCATAACTAGCATAAAACCCTAATCCATCCAGCCCTCTTCGCTGTGATTCTTTGGAGAAAGCCCTCACCAGCCTGGTAGGGCTAGCTACCAAGCTAAAAGGTTGGTCTGTGGTTACCTCAGCTAGACTCTTCCTCAGCCCTGGAGATCCAGAGGAGTGACAACATAAACCATCATCTATGTTTATATTTCCTAGTGTTTTTCAATCGCAATGGCTTCCTGAACATCCTATGATGATAGTGATTGATTTTGGAAAGGATCTTAAAAATTTTAATGAAAATGTAGTGCTTGGTTTTCGCGTGCTCTGCTAGAGAAAAATAATGAAATTGACTATGTTTAATATCAACCATATGTTCTTGAATCCTCATTTATATGGATCAACCTATTTTACCATCATAGGGAATGTCACAATAACACAAAATGAAATAGACACCTTTCATAGTTGAAGGGTCGACAAGATCTTCGATTGACCTCAAGATACTAAGAATGGTGTTCATAAAAACTTGATTTTTTTTAATATGAAAACTATCTTATCCATAATTCCATAAATATTAAATCAAAATTACTCACATCACAAAAGCCTTAACTCAAAAATTTGTAACACTATCAACTATATTAACATTTTAATTCAACAAAACTATAGTTATTTAAAAATACTTTTCATATTGTCTTTTTAATTTAAAAATAATAAACAAATTTGAAATAATCCATTATCATAAACCAAATAAATCTCAATAAACATTAGCCAATACCAATATCTTCAACAATATATTATATATATTTTTAAATAAATAATATGATTTTTAAATTTTATTATTTAAAATATAGCTTTTAATTATTATAATTCAAATGATTTTAAAAATATGTATATTTTTATTAGTTATTAATATATTATCATAAAATATGTTATGTCTAAATCCTAGGCATATTGACAAGGTTTTTCGAAAGTACTATTATTGGAAGGTATGCATGCTGAGTATAAAAGCATGTATTAACTTGACTAGACGAGAGGAGGGAAGCGGGGAAGTATCATGAGTTAAGTGGACAGATGGGCAAGGAAACCCCACATATTGACTTAGGTTGACTTGAGTGAGGAGGTGCGATGAAACCACACGTATTGACTTGAATCGAGTGGGTTAGAAGGGAAACTGGAAGGCGTTTATAAGGTACCGAGCGTATCGACTGGCAAGTGGGAGTTATAGAGAACTAGCATATCGACTTTACTTGAGTGGGGTAGAGACATCAAAACAGAAATGAAAAATTGAGACATCGATTTGGAAAATCGAAAGGCTATTGAATTAACTTGACTTGACTTAAGCATGGTAGAAGAGAGTAGAAACCAGGAAAAGAAAAATTCCATGCAGAGAAAATCACAGTTTTCACACAATCTAGCATCTTGTTGTGGCCACAACCACCCCTCTATTAAAACATGCTTTGGTAGGAAATTTGAATGGCCCCCCTAGAAGTTTGATCTTTCACTTCTCCAAATAATCTGTTCTTATCTTAGGGATTCTAACTCTTTTCCAAGTCGAATCTTCAATTCTTAATGGTTAGGTTGCCCTTAACAAATCTCTGACGTGTGATTCACCTATAACGTTTTCTAGCCCTTCATTCATATCCTTCATTGGGACCTTTTCAATCCTCATCAACCTTCACCAACCCCCCACTCTCTACTATGGATTTTTGGGATTGAACATGCAAAACCTTCTATCGTAACCTTATTTCTATCTCAATGCTTTTGCAATGGAAACACTTTGCAAACATCTTTAACTTACCCTTTCCGCACTTTTTTAGTCTTTACACATTTCCCTATGCCTACCTTTATCACTATCACAATATCTCAATTTCCATAGTCACACTATGCATTCCCCTCTTGCATCCGATATGCGACGACTTTCCGAACTCCATTAATATCGAGTCTGCCACTACATTGCTTATCACAATCGGTAGAGTCCATGGCATATACATAAAGCACAATGCAATATGGCGGACCCGCTGCCATTATTAACCATAACACATATTTATTTCGGGTCTAGATCCCATCTCATATCGTAATTGGTGGAGTCCAAGGCTTGTATATAAGGTGCACCGCAATCTACCGGACCCCCCGAGATCATTAACCACAACATATATATTTTTTGGGTCCTCTCCCCAATCGCAAATCACAATCGGTGGAACCCAAGGCCCATACACAAGGCATTCCCTGATATGGCAAACTTGCAGATATTATTAAGTGCAGGATGTACATTTTCAGGTCCAGAGCCCATCGCAAGTGACAATCGAAGGAGCCCAAGGCTTATATACAAAATGCGATGCGATGTGGCAGACCCTCCTGCATTATTAACCATGGCACATATATATTTCGGGTCAACCCTATCACAAAGTGAAATCGGTAGAGCCCAAGGCTTAAACATAAGGCACGATGAGATTAGCAGACTCGACGATGATTATAGATCTAGGGGCATATTGTTTGAAGTCTGACCTTATGGTTTAGCTTCGGATTTTCCCGTGTTCTCCCATGTATTTCGATAAAATGTTGTGCTTTGGTTTTTCAAAGGAAAATCATGTGGAGGGGATGGTCTACTTGTGAAGCATTATCGAAGCAACCCTTGAGTAAAAATGCATATTGTGGGAAACGAGAATACATGTCACAGCAGTTTCTGTGGTTTAATGATTTTAGTTGCTCTATGTTGCAAGATTAAATAGAAACTGTGGCTGAATGCAAGGTTTTTTTGTGAGCATGTTTGTCATAGTTCTCATAATCATAGCTAATATGAATTATTTCTATAGGCGAGTTTGAGTGGACCCAGTAGTGGATAAAGGCTATTTATATCAAGATGATACCTCTGCACCACCGGTGTCAATATTGCAAAGACATATTCTACAGAAAATGCTATGAACTTCCATAGAGCATAATGGAGGCACACACCATGTCAAGAGGAAGCAAAATGTTGATACATCAAGATGCTATTACCTCCAAACACACCTTCAATCAATCCAGATGTGGGATGATGATCACCAGATTGTCTTCAGTTTCCTTCAGGAAATGATGGGGAATAACATCCACTCAATACAAGTGTGGAGGGATGACACACAATCATCCTCTATTAATCAATGTCTATTCGTTTCCACAGGGAATGAAGCGCTCCAGCAGATATTCCCTCTATGTGTCAGCGGTTACATCAACTGTTCTACGATAGTATACTCTGATTTGTATATCGAAAAGGGAAGGGAGTTGAAAGGTTAAGGGAAGACCAATGGTCAATTCCTTCTCCATAAGTATTACCTCCGAAGATGAGAGGAGAGCTTTTTTTTGGGGTAGAACAACTTTCGATTTTTTGTGAATAAGGAATATTGTTTGATCGATAAAGAGCCTTTTTCATATTCATTTTCCTCTCCTTTCATGTGCTTAGAATTAGGATGTCATTGCTAGCATAAATATAAATGTGATTTGTTTTGTGCATATTGATAACACACTATTTGGGACTAGTATCAGTCGTTCAAATATGATTTGTTACCATGGTTAATACATGAAAGGTTGTTGATTCGAAACCTTGTTAAACATCAGTTGCAAGTGTTATTTGTATTGAAAGGAATGTGTATTCCTATATAAGTAATCAGATTGAAATAAACATTTAATACAACCTTGTTCATTTGTGAACCAGTAATTGCTTCATTTGGAATTGGAATCTATATATGATGTTTAATCTCTTTTGTTATGCTCCTGCAGGATAGAGTAGAATAGCTAGGATTAGCATAAGTAGTTAAAACTAGTGTAGAAAGGATTTGATACTTATAGGTTAGTTGTTTCTCTTTGTTGATTTAATTGAAGTCTTCCTCCAAGAAGCAATCTGTCAACACATATAACAGTTTATGGGATCCTTTAAAACCCGTCAGAACTAGCCATTCCAAACGAAAATAGACCTAATTGGGGTCTGCAATTGGGTTAGTTCCCCTTATTGGCATAGCAAAAACTCACAATGTCAACAAATTGGCGCTAGAAGGAGGGCCTGAACCATCGTCCATAGCTTTTTATGATTTCATCTATAAATGTCATGCATGGATTCGAAAATATTAATGCATGGATAGTAAAGGTCGAAAAGATATTTCCTCCCATTTGGAAAATCCTCATTTTGAAGAAACAGAGATCCCTCTAAGTCTGGTGCTTGGGTCACCCGAAGAAGAGACATTGTGGGAGTATCTTGTTACTCAAGAACAACCAGTCAGATTACTTACTCGGGCTTATGCTCATTCCCTCTCTCAGCTCCCCATATTTTACTCTTCACCTCTGATAACTAAAAGAAAGCCGAGGATCTATTCCATAAATGAAGACACATCTGTAGCCCCGTCTCTTGAAGATATTGTGCTAGAGTCATTGTGAAGTATCAACACTCCCTGTAAAGAAATTCCTAAAGATCCACCCTCTAAAGGTAATTCATGGCCAGATTTGGGAAATCCTAAAAAATAACATCTCGAAGAAACCTTCAACTATAACCTCCCTATCCATAATATGGCTAAAATTCCTCTTCTAGGTGAGAATCATCTTCAACCAGGTGGGAACCAACTCCTACCTCCTCCAAGAGCACTCCCTCCCTGGCTCACTCAGGACACTGTAGTGGTACCTAGGTAGCAGCATCCCTTACCCAAGAATGCAGAAAGAGTACTACCTAAATTCGACCATGAGCGAGCAGACACTACTGATAACCATATTCACTCTTTCTTCTTGTCCTTTCGCATTTGGGGGTAGCCGATGAAGATATAGTATGTCGCCTATTCCATTTTATTCTGATTGTTGCAGCCTCAACATGGTACTTTAGCTTGAGAACAGGATCGATCACCTCATGGGCTACCTTTCAACAAGACTTTTTAAACAAGTATGGTGATGACAAAACACATGCGGCCTTAGTTTTAAAACTATCCTATTTGAACATGGAAACCAAAGAAAAGTTCAAGGATTTTAACATCTGGTTCAACACTTTGTTTAACAAAATCCTGGCTAACGCTAGACCTATTAAGGAGGTGCTCATGGAATATTACATCACTGCTCTCCCTGTCCCTACTGGGATGTAGGTCAAAAGGAGTAATGCACAAACCTTACATGGTGTTATTGATGAAGAAGTAAAAGTTGAGAATGAAATGATCACAACCGAAGGAAAGAAAGCCCCTCAAAATCCAAGAAGAATAATGGGAGTCATAACAAAGTGGCTGAAATCAAAGAAAAGGATACCACAGATGTGGAAGGCTTGCATCGAATCATTAAGAAATTGACAAACACAGTCATTGATATGAAAAGGAATTCTGGAGAGAGTACAAGCAAGAATAAAGGAGATTATAACAACAAAAAATCTTTGAAACCTTTTTATCATAAGAAGATAGAAGGTGATCATGGTCAACTTGCACTACCTTCTCCACCCAAAGAAGGGAATTTAAATATGGAAGAGTTGGCTCTTATCACATCCCTCCTTAGCAACGAAGAACCTATAGCGGATTTGGAGCCAAAACAAGAAAATGAGAAAGAATACTAAGTAGAAGAGCCCTTGGATGAAGAATCTCAAATCAATTTACTGTGCGATTTCTATACAAATGAGAACGATGATGACGAAGGAGATAGTACAATAGAAATCCACACACGAAGTAAGGGGCCACTTGCAAGTGTGATGAAGCTTGTAGACTAGACAAAGAAAGATGTTTTCCCTTTGAAGGTATCTGCTCCCAAAGTTCCTCTTGAGAAGGGTAGACCTAGTGGTGATTCCAAGAGTACTCCAGTTGTGAACTGTCCACAGAAAGATAATACATCTCCAACTCTAACGAAGGTGACTCAGAATGGTAAACCCCCACCTAAGAATGGTAAAATAGGTATGTTCACTCTACCCTACCCTGTTTATAACATTTATTACAATATTATGGACGATCTTAAGAAATCCTGAGCTAATATCACATACTTCGATTTGCTAAAATTAACACAACAAAGAGATCTTCTCTTGAAAGCTACGAATGAATGGAATTGCAAATCTCCCACCAATACAAGTATTCAAATGAAAACTTTGATGTCCATACCCATTAGTACCTCTAGTACATCCCAAAAGCTACCAGCCATGGAAACCACTCTGTCAAAAATAAATCAAGCACCCTAAGATGTCAGTGCAGCCATGATAGGAAGGAAATAAAAATCCATGACTCCACCTTTCCTTATCACATTTGAAATCTTCAACATGAATGTACACAAATGCTTGGAAGATTCCAGTGCCTTGTCCACTGTTATGCCTTACGCTATTGCTAAAAGACTTCACGTATTACTCGAGAAAATTGGAACTCGAATTATGCAATTGGATAGAACGAATGTGAAAGTAATTGGGGAATTGAAAGATGTGTTGGTTTGGATGGCTACCAAACCATAGTACACACAAATCATTGACATACAGGTAGGCAACATACCTGAGCCTTATGGAATGCTGCTTAGTAGGGACTGGTCAACAAAACTAAATGGATATTTCTGAACTGATTGGTCCCATCTCTTGCTACCTTAGAAAGGAAAAGGTGATATGCTGAGTGTTGATCGAGAAAGATACATGAAGTATGTGGTGATGGAACTAAATGACCCCAATGAACCTATAATGTTACCAACTCTATCCTTGTAAATTATAGTTTCAACGTTTGTGCCATGGAAACTTGTTTTGGAGAATTCCATGCAAAGACAGTTGAAGAAACTATGACAAAAACACAGTTGGAAGCTCTCCCCTGCAATCCAATTGATGGATTATCCTGTATTATAGTAGATGATAGGACTAATTTTATAGAACGTAGTTGAATTGATGTAACATTAGATTATATATTTTGGACACTCTATTTTGATGGCTCTAACTGCCTTGAAGGTGCAGGTGCTAGGAGCATTCTCATTGACCCGCAAGGGAATCAACATCTAATGGCGAGCCGGTTGGAGTTTGCATGCACCAACAACATGATAGAATATGAAGGCTTGCTATAAGGCCTGAAGAAAGCCATTGATATGAAGGTGAAAATGCTTAAAGTTTTTGTTGACTCACAGGTAATTGTCAACCAGGTAAGGAAAAGGATACATTGCAATTTTCCACACTTGGTAAGATACCAACATGAGATATGGAGTTTAATTGAAAATTTTGATTCTTTTAATATCACATACATACCTCAAAAACTACGTTATTATAGATATTAAAATTATTATTATTATTATATTTATTTTTTTATGGACAGGAGTGAATTTTAGATTCGGCGTAGCTGAGGACGGTTTCTGCAAATGAGGGCAACAACGGTGTAGAGGAGCACGACTCAGTGTACCGTAGGCAGTGTCGTAGTGCAGCGAGTTGGGAACGCAACTTTCATTGTATATGGGAGAAGCAGGGATTATTAAAGAGCATCATGAGGGATCGAAAGGAGAACCAGTACTGAGGGTTTCAAATGGAAAGGAGTTTGCACTAAAATGAATGAAATTTACAGGAAATTTTTATGGGGAGGACCAAAACAACAGAAGAAATGGGCTCTATGCTCATGGAATAGCTTAACAAAATCTAAAGAGGAAGTGAGGCTAGGGTTAAGATATCCACTCACTCTAAACCAAGTCCTTGCGATGAAGCTCTAGTGGTAGTGGTTGAAAGGAGGCAAAGATCTTTGGAAGGAAATATGGACAATAAAATATAATATTCCCACTGCAACCGAAGAAATACTGAGAAAGGAAGAAATGCCAAAAGGCTCAGCAATATGGGAACTGGCATGCCAGAACAGGGATATCATAAGGGAGCATGCATTCTGGGAAATAAGGAATGGATGAAAAGCAAAATTCTGGGAGGAAGCATGGAAGCAAAGAAGGAAAATGTTGGAAAACTAGGATATGCAAAACACCTATAAGATAGCCAAGGAAAAAGGATTAACCCTAGTCAAGGATTATTGGAAGGAAGGAGGCGAACATGAGGTATGGAGAGAGTGGAAAGGACCAGAAGATTGGGATAATAACATAGAGGAAGATTTAAAAACCCAGTTAAATAAGGAATTGGACTCAAGAAGGATCAAAAGTAGAGAGGGCCCAGATATCCTCAAATGGGGAGGAAACACAAAAGGTACTTTCACAACCAAGGAGGCATACACCATAAAAACCAAAGGTGCTTAGGAAGATCATAGTCAAGACTGGAATCAAATATGGAAGAACACATGGTGGCTTAAGGTCAGGATGTTTGCTTGGCTGGTAGGAAGAAAACGCATACTCACATGGCACCAAATTCAGAAAAGAGGGTTCTGAGGACCGCCAAGGTGTAGTCTATGTAATCAAAGTGGTAAAAATTAGGAACATATCCTCAATGAATGCAGAGTAGCTCAATACCAATGGGAAGAAACTAGAGGCCTCTTTGGAAAGACAAAAAGGGACCCCCAGGATATAGTCCAAACAATATTCTAATGGGGAAGGGGCAATTACACAGCCCGGTGATCAGAAGAGCTTGGAACCTGGTAGTAGGGTTCAACATATGGAACATTTGGAAAGAGAGAAATAGGAGTATTTTTCAAGGTAAGATATCTACACCAGAGGAGGTTTGGAAAAGAGCCCAGAACCAGATAAGGGAAACAATCCTATCGGAAACATGGGCTGGGGATGATTGGAACACTCCGAAGGAAGAGACTCATATTCTAAGAAAATTAAACTTGGAACCGGGAATGGTTTTCCCACACCTCCCAAGGAAACAGGTCACGAAAAACCAAAGCCCAATGGTTTTCATCCACCCTCAAGAAGGCTTAACTAAACTAAACTTCGACGAAGCATCAAAGGGGAATCCAAGCCCGGCGGGATATGGTGGAATCTTCAGAGATAGCCAAGGTCAAACCAGATGGATCTATGCAGACAAAGGAGGCATAATGAGTAACAACGAAGCTGAATTCATGGCAGCTTACCAAGGAATCAATATCGCCATAAGGAATGGATACAGGAAATTAGAAATTGAAGGAGACTCTAATTTGGTTATAGGGACAATCAAAAAACTTAATCATGGCAAGTCCTAGGAATAGGTGGCTAGGAGCTGGAGAACGGAAGGCCTAGTACAGGACTTGGAAGAAAATATGAAAAGTATAGAGTACAAAATCATACATAATGTAAGGAGAGGAGGCAACAAACCAGTAGATTATCTGGCAAATTGGGGATGCAACGAGACAAGTGGAAAAGTGGACAGCAGATGGACAACCCAGCTGGCGACAACAAGATGGGAGCACTTAGAACGAATCATTGAACAAGACTACAATGCAGCAATATAGCCATGAAAATGATAGCACTCAAGCCCCGATCGGGGTGGAGAATTATGGCCAATACTGGGTAGTGATGGGATGGGGAGGTGGTCAGCAAGCATCATACAAAACAACGATCATTAATAGAGCTGAGGTGAAAGGTAATGGAGCAGTACGCAAACCAAGGAAAGGAGTGAAACAAATCATGGCAAGAGCAGGAGAAAGCTCCGACGACGATTATACGCAGACCCATATGCTAGGTGGTAAAACTCATTTAAGAAGAGGCAGAGGCAGAATGATAGACAACCAGAAGGCAGGGAAGGTGGAGAGGGAAGAATTAGTCTGGCAGAGAGACGTAAATCAGAGACTTAAGCATTGCTTAAGTGCTAGAATGGAGGGTGGAAGAAGGGGAAGACAGGAGAAGGAAGGTGAAGGGAAGACCACCAGGAGAGAGCAGGAACATATGATGTTGGCAACTGATAGCTCAGACGAAAAGGACATGAAGATAGAAAAGGATGATGGCGGGGTGAGAACGACCTTTGAAATCATTTAGAGTAGTATAAATAGCAACAGAGGTAGGCCGAGTAAAAGAGGGAAAGGAAGGAGATGCAGAGGATGAGGGAGAACAAGGCAGGAGGAGTATGGTGGAAGGGTGACTTCAGTTTCGGATCAGCTGAAGAGGGGAAGGAGGTCTATTGGGCAGGGAGCTCAGGTAGCGAAGGTAGCCTACAGCAAGGAAACAAACTCAGATATAAGAAGGATAATCAATGTGCTGGAGAACAAGGTGCTGAAAGAACCTTCGAACCCTGAAATGGAAGAATGGGATACCCTACTGCTAGACCCGAGGAACACGAGAGGGAGACTTACGCTATACAATCAAGCTTTACATATGTATTGGGTAATGAAGCACTTGCTTGCTAGGGCCATGGAGCAAGTAGCAGTCGAGATGGCAAAAATTTCCCAGGGGGTGTCGGACATGAAGAAAGAGCTGGACAGCTTGCAGTTTATGACTCGGAAGGAGGACATCAAAATTTAGGAAATCAGAGGTATGCTGAAGGACCTAATAAAAGAAAAGCGAGAGGAGCAGCCCAAGCAAGAGATCACGGCAGATTGAAGTGTCTGCCCAATCACTCCTTTTGTTTTTGTTTGTGCATGCTATTAGAAACTGTAGTGTTCATATGCTTAGGATAACTTGTCAAGCCTATGTTTGTAATACTGCTAGGAACAATTGCAGATAGAAAATGTATGGTTTTTTGATAGACAATGGCGATATGTTGGATAAGTAATTTTCTTCAAACAATATTTTTGAGGGACAAATAGACCTGGTTTCCCTTCGGGGTAGGTTGAGGTCGCCTTAGCATGTAAACTTTATTTTTTGATGTATATAATAGAAATGGAAATACCGCAGCTTACAAAAAAATATCACATACACAACTCGAGGGAAAAACCGAGATGTCGATCTAATGGCTAGTACGGCTTCAAAACTTTTTTCTGATCTTAGATTAAACAAGAATAAATATTATGTTGAATTAATTTTCAGACCATATGTGCCTGTTAACATCTCAAATCGGAAGGTGTTCGAAGATGACAAGAAAATCCTTGAGTTCCTGCACTATGAAAAGACATTCAAAAATGTAGTCATTGATGAAAAAGAGCATGACAAGCTTATGAATGAAAGGGAAGATGAGGAAAAAGATCAGTCCAATATAATTCCCAAGTCAGTTGTCAAGATGGAGCTTTTGTATGACCTGGATGATAAATTCAAGAAGCTGACTAACTGCAAAATGCATAGCTCATCCATGAAGTATGAATCGATCAACCTTGGAACCAAATAAAACCCAAAAATTGTTAATTTGGGCTTAAGATGCTCTCCACAAGAAAGGGTTCTATTTGTTAAGCTATTTAAAAAGTACAAGGATGTTTTTGCATGGACATATGGCGACTTAAAAACCTTTGATACCAGCATTATGTAGCATGTGATTCCATTGGATAAGGATGTTAGGCCATACCAACAAAAGCTTCGCAAGATACATCCAAGCCTGGAACCATTGGTGAAGAAAGAATTAAACAAAATGATGGAAACCAAAATCATTTTTCCTGTCACACTGGATAGCCAACCTCATGTCAGTAAGAAATAAAAATGGAGACATCAAGTTATGTATCGATTTCAGAAACTTGAACAAAGCATCATAGAAAGATAACTATCCTGTCCCCTCTATGGAACACATTCTTCAACGCATTTATGGGTCTGAAATGTTGTCCCTATTGGATGGTTTTTTGCGATATAATCAAGTGTTGGTGGCAAATAGACATCAGCTCAAGACAACCTTCAACACTAAATGGGGCACTTACACATATTGTAAAATGCCTTTTGGACTTATTAATGCGGGGCCACATTCTAGAGAGCTATGGACATAGCTTTCCAAGGATTGATTAATAGATTAATAGTAGTGTACATGGATGAAATTACTATGTATTCGTATCACAAAAGGGATCATATCTATCACTTGAAAAAAAAATCGAAAGACGTTGAAGGTATGGAATATCATTGAATCCCAAGAAGAGTGTTTTTTACATTTACAGAAGGGAAAATACTAGGCCATATCCTCTCTAAAGAAGGGATTGTTATTGATCCTGAAAGGATATAGACCATGATGAGAATACAACCCCCTGCAAATAAAAAGGCAATGCCATCTTGTTTTGGGAAGATTAATTTCATTGGGAAATTCATCTCAGGTTTCACAGAAATAGTGCGTCCCATGTAGCTAATGATTAAGAAAAATGTTGTGTTTAGGTGGAGCGACGAAGCTAAGAAATCATTTCAGTGAATTAAGGAGGCCATCACAGAAGCTCCTGCATTGGTCAACCCCAATTTTGATGAGGAATTCTTATTGTACACTTTCGCCTCCGATGTTTCATATGCCACAATCCTCACCCAAAAAATGATGATGGCAATAAATTCCTTATCTCTTATATGAGCTCTAATATTCAGAGAGTAGAACTGAACTACCCAGACATGGAGAAACAAGGCTTTGTTGTTTTTAAAGCCGTAAAACACTTCCACCCTTATTTATTAAAGTCCAGGACTAAAGTAATCATTTCCCATCCTACTCTAAGAGCCCTCTTCCTGCAGAAAGAAATGGGTGATCGGAGAGGGAATTAGATAACTGCACTTCAAGAATTGGACCTCGAGATTAAGCCGACGAAAATAGTTCAAGGGCAGGGATTGTGTAGGCTAGCAGTGGAAACCTTGGCGGATAAAGAAGGGACATCCAAAGAACTAGAAGTGCAAAGCATGCAAAATGCACAAGTAGAATTCAAGGAGGAGCCCCATGGATTAATGAGATGCTGATGTATGAGCGTGAAACATCAGAAGTCCTTTTGGATCCCGAGTCGTGGTATTATGAAATACGCTTTTATCTAACACAGGGAGCATGTCCTAAACATACGGATGCATCATGAAGAAGAGTGCTCAGATTGAAATCTAATTATTATCACTTGGCGAATAACACATTATATAGAAAAAATTACTATGGAATCTGGCTGAGGTGTTTGGAAAAGGATGATGTTGATCATGTCTTGAAAAAATGCACGATGACCTAGCAAGTGGTCACTATGGTGGAGAGACCACCGCTCACAAAATATTAGGAGCTGGATATTATTGGCCCACAGTGTTCAGAAATTCACATGCCTATGCTCGGAAATGCAAGGTATGTCAAACTGCTACAAGATGAGAAAGAAAGCTAGTCATTCCCCTAAGGCCCGTTATGATTTATCGTTTGTTCCAACAATGGGGGCTAGATGTCATAGGTGAGATCACTCCAAACTCTTCATAGCAGCATAAGTATATACTCATGATGACCAACTACTTCACCAAATGAACTGAATCCATCTTGCTTCGGAAGGTAAACGGAGATGAGGTAATATCATTTATTGAGAAATTTATTATCAACAGGTTTGGCATCCCTGATGCTCTCATATTTTATAATGCTTCTTACTTTTCATCGCTGAAATTGACTAAATTTGCTATTGATAAATAAATTCACATAAGGTATGCATCAACCTATCACCCCCAGGGAAATGGAGTTGCAGAGTCCTCAAATAAAAACCTCATCTGCATAATTCGTAAATCTATCGCTGACAACTAGAGGAATTGGCACAATGGCCTAACAAACGCCCTTTGGGCCGATAGATTCACCCCAACAGTGGCATTAGGAAACTCCCCATACTTCCTCGTCTATGGACAGGAAGCCGTCCTGCCTCCCAACGTTACCCTTCCCTCCTAATAGCTCTCCCAAGCTTCAAGAGGGACCCATTCAACCTTCAAGAAAGGATCAACCACCTGGTGAGGTTGGAGAAATTGAGAGATAAAGTCATAAATAAATTCAAAAACCACCAAATGATTGTGAAGAGATGGTTTGATTGCCATTTTGCTGGAGATAAAGATTACTAGGTAGGAGAGCTAGTCCTAAAATGGGACAAGTTGAATGAGACAAAAGGTAAACACACAAAATTCCAACACTTATTGCTAGGCATGTTCCAAATTGAGGAGAAAATTGGTCAGGGGACTTACAAATTGAAAATTTTACAGGGGGAAATTGAAAAACTCCTTGTTAATGACCAAAATCTTAAGAGATACTTATAGTAACCACCACATGGTGGTTATCTCCTGAGTAGGTTAGGATTCATTTTTATCTTTTTCTGTTAGCTTAGTTATATTTTCATCCCTTCCATTCTTGTTATTTCCGCAGAGTTTATTTTCTTGCTGTTTTGAATTTCAGTCTTTTTTAGCCAGCAAATTTCAGTCCTCCACTCTCGTTTTCACTTTTATAAACTCTCTTAAGATTTCCCTCATTGGCCACGTTAAGCTTTTGCCTCCCTCATTAACCTGTTGATGAGTCTGTCAATCTTAGATTCATCATTGGCTTGCAAATCAAACAAATTTTCAATGAGCCTATGGGAACTTGAAAATCAATTGTGGAATTCAAATTGAAGCCACTCATTAGCATTTGTTGGGAACTAGGTAAGATCTGTTGATAACTTGGATACCTGGAGCATGTAGGGGCATCTTTATAAAACGAAAAAATGTGTAATCACAACTGGACTGGCATGGTGGAACACTGTATTTTAAAAAAAAACTCCCACTCAGACCTAGCCTATACTTTCCTGTAAGGTTTTCAGTTATTCTCCATTGGTCCCATCCACCACACTAAGTTTTCCAATACCTGTCATCTATAGGTAAACCTCCTTTCATGGGATAAGCTCATTGTCATATACCCTATGGAAAATCCAATTGTGATCTAGTCCTTATGCCTGAAACTAGAAGGACTTATGTAAAAGAAAATGAAATGTTGAGTCCTTGTGCCAATCTGGAAGGATAGGTTGCTTGGGAAGTCAGTTAGAGTATGGACTGGTGCTAGGCTCAGAGTACCGATTCACACAGAAAACCCAACCTTAAGCACTTTAAAAATATGGGATGATCCATGACTACACCCTGTTAGCCTCCTATTCCAATAGGTTTTCATATTTCACGATTGACAGTTAAAATGCCAAATATGTCATCTTTTTCATGCTACAAAGGTTCCATATTTCCAATAAAATTCAGAAAAATTAAAAAATGTAAAGAGGGTATGCCGTAAAAGAAAAATCAAAGGGTAAAAAGAAGAAAGAATTGGCCAAAGAGAAAAATGAAAGAAATGAACCCCAAAAAAAGGACAGGAAAGTGTGAAAGCTCAAATGCCACTACTATATTCCATTTTTGATCAATTTCACAGTTAAGAGAAGGCCAAACAACTTAATCTTGGCCTCCCTAGGTTTAAATTTCTTGTTTTAGAAGATATAGAATAAAGATCTGACCTAACTGTTTAATCTTGGTAGATTATTAGCTAGGTAGAGAAGCAAGGGTGATCAACAGCTTAATCTGAGCCCCTGGATGTATAAGGGTAGATTTAGATAGGAAGATAGCCAAAAGAAAAGATGAAAGGTTGGGTTTGGTAGTTCAAGTGCACCCAAACAAAAAGAAGACAAAATGCTAGGTAAGTAGGGTGGGTAGGCAGTTTTGAGGTGGCAGAATGATGAATTGTGATCCATTTTGTGTTTCCAAGTGTTAAATCTACTCAAATCACAATTGCAAAGCAATTTTCCCCTTGGAGTAGCTTAAGAGAGGCATGTCTAACTTCCCCTTCTTCCTTTTCCCCAAGTCATTCACTAATTTCCTCTAAAGATGTTAAGATCTGCTTAATATCTCTAAAAATCATCATATTCCATAACATTTGCCTAATTAAAGACATGCTTTACTTAGGAGTGCTCATATTCCTTCTACAACTTCTATTTCCCCTTCAAAGCCTAAGATTTCTATACCTAGTGCTTTCTGCTCAGTTTCATACTAATTTCTAACTCTACTATGTAAATCCCTATCTATTTCCTCTTCCCCTACTAAAAATATGTTAAATAGCCCCTCTATATACATATCCCCTCCTCTGGTTGAAATATAACCATAAATATGCTTGGTAATTACTAAGTTTGCTTGAAACTTAGTAAGAACCCTTATTTTGCCTCTTTAGCCATTTTTCTATGCATTCGTACTCCTTCTTCAATGCATAAAACCCTTCCAAGGCATAAAAACCCCCTTCCAAATACCATCAGATGCCTTCCGATGCATTAAGAACCATTTCCGATATACATAAACCACCCTCTGATCATTAAAATCATCCCCCGATTGCATTAACCCTTGTCCAATTTCATTAGCATGCTTCCGATCCCTTTGGATCCCCCTCCGATGCGATATTGTTGTCGGAGGTTTTAATGGTAGTGTTGGCCCTTTTATATTGTGCCTGAATCCATCTCCGTCGATGTGATTTCGCAATCGGTAGTCGTTATATATGTGTGTGCCCATAAATCATTCCTCCGATCCATTGCCAATGCGATATCACTATCGCACCTAAAAGCGATATCACTATCATAAAACAATCGCTATCACATTCTCTCAATTCCCATATATCCCCGCTTTCCCACAAAACCATGTTTTACCATTTAATCTTGGTTTTATCGCAAAACCCGCATTATCGCATATTTCCATTATATCTCGAATTCATCGCATCACAAGCCTTATCGCATTATCGTCATCACATCGTGCATGTGTATAAAGGCCCATGTCCATGGTTCCCCACCGAGGCGATATGGCGATCGTGCGACAGCCATCTGATCGCCCTCACCAATCCAACGGTCCGCACTATGTCGCATCGCCCGTTTCGCTTCGCTCCATCAGATATATGTTAAGTCTCCACCCCTGATATGCGATCGTCGATGCGATATTGGTGATCGCTATATCGCTATTGCATACATATATATATAACACTACCCCCATGTCCCCGTCGATTGTGATATTGCGAGTAGATCGTAGCCATTGGATCTGCCCGAGCTAGATCCAAAGGCCCAGATATTGTCAGAGCTACAGTAATCGCTCCTGCCTATTTTTTATCAATTTTCCTTTATAAAGTATTTTTTGCCTTTTATAAGGCATAAATACCATTTCTTTGTGATTTCTGCTCGGCGCCTGCGCGCGCTCCATCTTCAAGGCAAGCAGGGCCATTTCTTCACCATTTTCGATCGCTCTAGCCTAGATTGTCTCTAGGCGACAATATCTGGGCCTTTGGATCTAGCTCGGGCAGATCCAATGGCTACGAT
>Ga0181469_100181_pt1 | contig 21382 bp, 14 predicted proteins | sample InSIn2SAF170_2_FD_119081 | JGI IMG/M metagenome (GOLD analysis project Ga0181469, IMG submission 119081) | Clean room microbial communities from NASA Spacecraft Assembly Facility at Jet Propulsion Laboratory, Pasadena, California, USA -... ... | reverse complement strand
GGTGACTATCGCAAGGTTATCGAGTCAAACCATCAAGCAATTATGGCCGACAACAAATATTTCTCAGACGAGAGAGCTGCGAATGGTGCCACCTTATACAGGCTCTATCGGGTACATAATATTATGGTCAAGTGCTATGGAGGCATCATGGCAGGTCAATCGAAAGTAGCTATTGATGCCGCTCACTTCATCAGGGAAGTTGCAACACCCGACTTTCTAGCAATCAAGAGTCCTCCTATGGCAGATTGGACAGAAAGCTATGTGGGGGTAATAGCCCACGCTCTAGTTCGGTTTGGTCGCTGGGAAGAGATACTTGCACTGGAGCTACCCCAAGATCAAGAACTGTACTGTGCCTCAACTGCTATGATGCTCTATGCCAAAGGAGTTGCTCTTGCAGCTCTTGGCCGTATTGAAGAAGCAGAAGCTACACAAGCTCAGTTCGAAGCAGCCAGAGCCAAAGTGCCACGATCACGTCTTGACGCACTACCGGTCTTAGCGCAAGACGTGTTGAAGATAGCGAAAGCAATGCTTGAGGGTGAGATCTCATACAGGAAAGGGGATTTTGAAGCAGCTTTCGAGAGCTTAAGGCAAGCCGTGGCATTGGAAGATGTGCTGTCTTACAGTGATCCGCCTGCATGGAAGCAACCATCACGCCATGCATTGGGTGCGCTTTTGCTCGAACAAGGTCGGACAGAAGAGGCAGAAGAGGTATTCCGCGATGATCTGGGGTTCGGAAAACTGTCGAGACGCAGAGCAAGAATTAACAACGTCTGGGGCTTGCATGGTCTGCATGAGTGCCTGGAACGAAATGGGAAGCATGATCAAGCTCGGATCATACGTGTTCAACGTGACATTGCCATGGCTTCTGCAGACGTGCCAATTAAAGCGTCGTGCTTTTGCAGGCTTTCGTCGATCCAGAATGAATGTGGCAAAGGCACGAATGGTGATGCCAACAGCACTGAGGTGCCCGTACTTGGCTGATTGGATCATTCAGCGATGCCTACTTACGGAAGCTCACAGCAGTCTTCTACACTACTTTTCTTACCGCACCAACTCTGCTCCTACAACAGTGATCTGACCGAGCTTTCGCAAACTTCATTGGCGAACTAATTCCTGCAGTCTTCGGGCCCGGACAACTTTGGCAACCTTTCATTAAACTATGGCGTTGCAACAATGTGTTACCAACCATGTAAACTCTATCATTAATCCTCGATGAACAGGTGGAGAGGAATTCACACCGTGAAACGAACCGATCCTGATCGAACGCAAACACAGAACAGGCGGAGTTGACGGCGGTGTCACAGGAGAGTACGGCGCTTCTCAAGATACAGCCAACGCATATGGGAGGAGCCAGACTGAGACACCACAGCTGCACTAGAATGGTCCTGGTGTGTTCTCCCGCAGAGCCTTGGATCGAAAAGTCCTTAGCGGGGTCTAAGAAGGGTCAAGTAACACATGTGAAAGGGCAGGTTGAGAATATTGGTGGACAGGTATATAACATCCCCTATGGATGAATGAATGAATGATTGATTGAATGAATGGATCAATGAAAGAACGAACGTGTAGATCATGCTATTAAGTACGGTACACCCAGAGTGCCTTCTAAGCTTATCATTTGTTGGCCCTGCAAACCGCATTATCACATTTCCAACCTCCAGCATGGGCGAGGCAGTGTGACATCTCCGTTCAAGCTCCTGAGATGGTGACTTGTGTTTGATTGACGTGCCACTGACATGACTACCATCCATTTTCGGAAATGCACTAAGCCGGTGATTGCCTCCGAAGGTTTTCAGGCGTCCGATCAAGGCGTCCGTCAATGGATCCTGTACCATATTTAGTTAGTACTTACTCTAATATTGGCGGGCCGCAATCAACTTTTCTGACCTGCAGAAACTGCGCTAAAGTGTTGCAGGTCAGCCGTGACTAATTGGCCAAACACTACAACAAACTTCGCCCGTGCTTCATCTCCAGACAATAATATTAATAGTCTTGGAGCCTCACCGTCCTTCTTGATGCCTTCTCGGAATGACGTTCTTGGAGTTGGCAGTATTGAGGCAAAATTGCAATCACCTCTGCGACGACGTTCTACCGACCAATTTTCAGATCTTGCGCGACTGGTCATGTTGACCAACACCTCTAACTCGAACACAAATTCCACTAACAGTGCTAATCCTTCTCCGCCACCCGAATTGACCGTAACATCAGAATCTCAAGTTACGCCTCAACCTTCATTACCAAAAGAGGCCAGTTCCACTCTAAAACCACCTACCAAGACTGGCACCGGACGAGCGCAAGAAAATGGTTCGACGAACCGGTTATTACCGAATGGAGCTTCTGCAAGCCTAGGTGCAGCACTGACAGACACCCCGCTTCCATCTGCGCCTGGCAGTCCTCATATGCAAGTCTTGATAACTTCCACAATCGAAAGTTGACTGACGATTGATAGACCAGGAAAGATTGGAACTTCAGGAATCTCAACACCGAAAGTACGAGCGACAACCCTCGATATCCCCGGTTTGACACGATCGAAAGTCTCCCCAAATGGCCAAATATCAGAACGAGATGTTGGAGCAAAGCTTATCATTCTTATGGTCGGTTTACCAGCCAGAGGAAAGAGCTACATTGTCAAGAAAATTGCGCGATACCTGAACTGGCTGCAACATCCTACACGTATCTTCAATGTTGGAGATAGACGAAGAGTTGTTGGGGGAAAGGGTCCAGGTATACCGGAAAACAAGCCGGAAGATGCACTACGAGATTCCATCCGAAAGATGAGCCTGCACACCACACAGCCTCAGGGAATCGTCGAACACGAAAATCTCCTAGGTCCTCCTGCCGTCGCAACTCAAATCCTTATCAATGATGAACATAAACTATCCGACCTCACACCCATCTCTCCGATGAATATGAATGGACTACTGAGTCAAGATGACAAGATGCAAGAGCCAACACCTCTACCGCCACCAGAGCAGATGGAACAGGACTCGAAGTTCTTTGATCCTGACAATCAAGAAGCAAAACGTATTCGAGAACAAGTCGCCCATGACACCCTTGATGAGCTACTACAATATGTATTAACGGAAGGTGGGTCTGTTGGCATCCTCGACGCTACCAACCACACCCAAGAACGGAGGATGTCTCTTATCAGACATCTCAAGCACCGAAATATAGACATCAACGTCCTTTTCCTCGAGTCGAGATGTGAAGACCGCAACTTGTTAGAAGCAAATATGCGTTTGAAGCTATCCGGACCAGACTACAAAGGCAAAGATCCAGTCAAATCACTCAAAGATTTTCAAGCCCGTGTGGAGCAATACGAGAAAAAGTATGAACCGTTGGGTGATTTTGAAGAGAAGAATGATATCCCATACTGCTCAATGATTGACGTCGGCAGGAAGATGGTAACTTATCGTACCAATGGTTTCCTTTCGGTACAAGCAGTCACATATCTGATGAACTTCAACCTTGCACCACGCATGATATGGCTCACTCGTCATGGCGAGTCTGCTGATAATGTTAGTGGTAAGATAGGTGGTAATAGTCATTTGAGTAAGAAGGGTGTCCAATACGCCCAGGCCTTGGAAAAATTCGTCACTAAAGAATGGGAATTATGGGAACGACGACAGGTCCAGAAGCAAGCTACAACGCATTTTCCACCTTTACCTGGTGATACAACTCCACCAAATCCAGAAGTTGAGGGTCAAACAGGCGAAGCAAAGAATTTCTGTGTCTGGACAAGCATGTTAAACCGAAGCATCGAAACTGCACAGTTCTTCAATGAGGATGAATTCGATATCAAGCAGATGCGCATGCTTGACGAACTCAATGCAGGAAGTATGGACGGTATGACATACAATGAAATCCGGACGAAATATAAAGAGGAATATGAGACTCGAAAGCGGGACAAACTGCATTACCGCTATCCTGGACCTGGTGGTGAAGGATACCTCGACATCATCAGCAGACTTCGTAAAGTCATATTAGAAGTGGAACGAATGCAAGATCATGTACTCCTCATTGGCCATAGGAGTGTTACGAGAGTATTGCTAGCATATTTCCTAGGTCTGAAGCAGGAAGATATTAGTGATTTGGATGTTCCATTAGGTGTGGCGTACATGATAGAACCGGTAAGTCAAAACTCAAAGTTGTTGGTTGATGTGAAATTGGTACTAACTTCTCAAGCGTCCTTATGGCGTTGAATTCAAAGCATACCGATGGAATCCTGACACTGAAGAATTCACTTGGGATGAGAATTACCGATTGAGGCGAGCAACAGAACCTTAAGCACCTTTTATCACCTACGTTATCACAACATCACTTCATGGCGGCTGAAAGACGTGACACGATCATTCCACATCACAACCTTGAGCTTGAACATATCACACTCCCGCCTCGAATCTACGACGAAACACTAATCGACATATGGTACTACATCCACTTCCTAAGACTGGACTAACAATGTATTGAATATAGTCAATTTGAGGAACACCAACACCAACATGAACACCACGAAGAAAGCGATCGGTGTCAGTGTGGTGTACAACATGTGGATTTGGGCGTGGACTGGTAGCACAGCCAGATAAAGCTTATGACGGAGACGGCAGCGATTTGTGATGTGAGCGGGAGCTTGGTCGTCTAAGATGCGAATACCCCTGTTTTGTTGTATCTTCCGGAGTTGCTATATTCGTTTTCCTTGAGCGAAGGCGCTGGTGGAAAATGGTTAATTTTACTACAATATGCACTCTTACCGTGCTCTGATACTACCGACGGAGGAACATGTGAAGTGGGCACAGGAGTTTTAGATATACTGTATCAGTGGGCGAATGAACAAATACTCTCTTCGATTTGAAGGTCTTTTGCTTCCATTCCTTTCCTGTTTTTTGCTGCGTGCAAGTGCAAGACCGGAATAAGAGGTATCACAGTTCTGACAGTGCAATTCGTTGAACCATCCTCCGCATAGCTTCCTTCACACGTCCGTTGATCGTTGATACCATCAAATCCTCCCTGGGCATTCAAAGAGTGTTACCTGAGTGGGACTACCTGAAAGGAAAGAGCTCTGGGAGGGGGATCGATAGTACAAAGTTTAATAACAGTGGGAGAACATCTCGAGCAACATCCGCTCCTATCCATGCACTACAAGTTTCTTAATAAGTCTTCAAGTCTTGTAACTACTAGCTTGCATAAACAGCTATATTGGCTGGGGAAAGATGGTCGTAGAGCAGGCTTATAGGTTAGTTTCTACCTTGCAATATAATATGTGCGTACTGCCTACCTAAATACTTTCGACTCTTCGACTTAAGGTGTACAGTACCTTTACCTTGGACTTGGACTCGGGACTACAGTACCAAACTCGTTGCCCTCATCATTCGCCTTTGGGATCAGTATGTAGTCCATGGCTTCAATCACCATGTACCACAACGGGCAATGTGCCCCAGCATAAGATAGATAGGTAGGTAGTCCTTCCTCACCACAATCTACCACTGTTACCACGGCTGAATCATATCCTTCCTGATAGCCTTTCCCACATCTTGATCTCTCTTTCCCTCAACAACATCGACGACGAAATGACCACCGATGGCAGGGTCCAGTGCACCCATCTATTTGTTCACGTTAGCTTGTGCAACAATTCCGGAGTGAGTGAGTGAGACACTGCGGTGAGATAGATGGTCATACCTTTTTCAACACTTCTGGCCCTGCAGCCGCGCCCGCGAGACCCGTGGCTAAGAAACCAGGTGAGACGGCCCAAATCTTGACATTATCATTCCCTAGGACTTTGACCCAGTCTCTCATCAGCATGTTGAGACCACATTTCGCGCTTCGATAAGCTGTGGCCGACCACGCCGCTGGCTTTGGCCAACCAGCAGGCGGACTGGTGTTGAGCCGTTTTAGCGTTTCTGTGGCTGTGCTTTCTGTCTCGGATAGCGGTGATGTTCCGCTTGTCATGAAGATGAGCCGTGGGTTGGATGATTTGAGGAGGAGTGGTACGGCGAGGGTTGTTAGAACCTGGGTGCCGGAGACGTTGACGTCCCATGTTGCGTTGAAGCATTCTCGGATCGTCATTTCGCTGGTGTTGATTTTGTAATCGAACTGAGCACCGGCGTTGTTGACGAGGATGTCTAGATGGCCGTATTGTGTTGTGATGGTCTTGATTGCGGTCTCAATAGAGTCGTCGCTGGCTATGTCGACTTGAATGCGTGAGAGGGTGGATCCGGTCGATGGATAGGCTGCTTGTACGGACTCGACTGCAGCTTGTCCTTTTGAAAGGTCACGGGTGCCGACGAGGATGTGGTACGGGGTAGTGGATTGACAGAGGGCCTTCACGATCTCGAGACCAAGGCCTGTGTTGGCACCAGTGATGAGGATGATTTCGTGGTTTGACATGGTGGGATAGTCCTGGCTAGTTGATTGAGTATGAGGATCGACTTGGATGAACACAGCTTGTTCACAATCGATTGATGATTTGGTCTACCATTTTATACATTTCCTGGGATTGGGATGCCTTGCACGCCTAGACAGCATCACCAGTTTACCTTATCTCCATGATAAACCCGCGCATCTAAGGTAGAGTATTACCCATCACATCTAAGTCCGATAGATGCATATTATCTCTTCCTAGTAGGAGAAACAATGCTTAAAGTGTCCCACTGGAACAAGGTCCACTACTCTAATCCAAATTCGGAGCATGACTTCCTTCTTTAGTACTAGTTTGGCCTGTGTCCACCTTACCCATTCATGCTTGTACCGTACAGCAACACCTAGGTCAGGATTCGCATCGACCTGATCCACAGTAGGGGTAGGGTAGCGACTGTCCTGGGGTCCTGAAAATTCGATCGAGGCTGTCATGTAAGTTTTGGACCGTTCAGTCCACACGAGGTGTTGGTGTGACCTGTATGTCAAATTGTACAAAGGCTGGTGCATGTGACTATATCAACCATCATCGACTCGGTAGAATGTTCGCATCTTCTTGTGTATGTCATCGGGACCAGGAGCACGAACATTCAATGGGCCAACAAGTCCTGTTCTGTGGAAGAGGAGCGCGCGAAGATCTGGGATGAGAGACAGATTGTGTACATTGATAAGTTCTCGAACAGCCCAGCTAAACAGGGGTTCCACCGGATCCGAGAATTGATTCTGTTCATCGAATAGGACGAGTAAATACCACAGAAAGAGAGTGATGCTATGTGGAAACTCGTGCGCCACACAAGCCTCGGCTATAGATTGTAGCATAGTGAACATGCTGTCCACAGCTTCCGTGCACGATCTTTGATTGTTATTGAGATATGCATGTAAGAGGAAGAAGACGCGGTGAAGACAAACACTATGAAAGCCCTTGTAGGGTTCGATCATAGGAGTGTCAGGGATTTCTGTAGTAACCAGACGATATAGAGCCGTCCGAGGAATGAGATAATGATGGACTTCATGATAGCAACGCTGTTGGACGCGCTGTTTGATATCGTCGATAAACTCGAAGACTCTCGTAATCTTTCGGACAATCCCAACACGATATGCATGAGATTGGTAGAAGGTGGGTCCCGGAAGTGGCATGAGTGTGCGAATCCATTCCACTGTCGGCAAATGTTTGATTGTCAAATTCTGTGGCATCATGAATAAAGAGGAATTGGCATACATAATTATATCGTAAGCGCTTGCCGTGTAAGGATTGTGGATGTGAAACGCGAATGTCGTAGCAAGAAAACCTTGAAACTGTTCTCGTGTCAACTGAAGTTCTGGCTTGATATACCTTTCCGCAAGTTGCCGGAAATTTTGCAGGATCAGTGCCTGATTTCGAAAGACGGTCTCACTGGGCTCTTCGCCTCTCAATGCAGCCAAGGAAATCACAGGTTGAAATACCAGATTACGATAATTTTGCATATTAGTGTATGCAGCTGTTAGAAAGGCACTTTGTGGGTTTTGTAAGCCTGCAATATTGTCAACTTGAGGCAGGTAGAAACTATACTGAAAGGTAGAACGCCATTGACACTCGAGAAACTGCCGGCGGGCAACTGGGTTGGAGTGGCGACTCATGCCATTGAGCATCGACGGCGGTCCAAGCGACCATACAGGTGATGCAGTTGCGACTCTTTGGTTCGTCCTTGTGGTTGAAAGAGTTTTGGATGTCCTAATGGAATTGACACGGTTGTGAAAGGCTCTGGAGGAATGCCTTGTCGCAGTGGGTGTGACAGCAGCCTCTGTTCTTTCTCTCGCATCACATTTAGAGATGCAACCAGGCGCTTGTGTGTCTCGGACTCGACGGTGAGCATTGTGTGTTCGAGCTTCTTTGCGATAAGTAAAATTGTTGTCACTGCCATAATTCACGAATGTAAAGCTGCTTTCATCGAGGAAGGTTACCCTTTTCGGTGTCGGCTCTACTGTTCGACTGATGACCATGGTATCGAAAGCCGTAATTTTAGCCACAGTCCCCAAGGTGTGAAGGAAAATGTACCTCCTCCTGCGTGGGCTTCAACTGGTGTGGAAGGAACAGTACCATTTCTGGTAGTTCTACGTTGCAAAGCGAGTACCCTATGGATTCTGGCTGGCCGACAATGAAATTGCTCCAGACAAGGGAAGACTCATGGTGACTTGTGAAGAGGTCAACTGGTGGTCAGCGGTATTACTCTCTGGAGGTTCGAGGCAGTTAGTATGCTGTAGAAGTGACCTCGATTTGATAGCTCAAGTGTTGAGGCAGACGAAAATCCTTGGCGTCCTTTCTCCGCCACTTTCCTCGTCCGCTACATCCATCACCTTTGGCAGTTGTGTTACCTCAAACAGTATTTGTATACCTCGCGTCTATCGATTCCGCGGCCTGTTCAAAACGTCGGTATACCTGCGGTCACAACAATCCCTGATCAGAATTTGGATCAGGACTGGACTATTGCGCAATGCCGTGATAGCTACGCGTTGAGCGTGAAATCGCGTAGGAACGCGTCTTTGCAGAAATGGCTCCAACAACGATTCTTGCAATACTCGTGTCGCTCTGGGTCTGCTGCTCTGCAAAGCATGAGAGGTCGAACAACGTTCCCGTCGCTGAATCTGCATTGTCACTTTTTAGTTTATTCCGACTTCCTCCAACACTAACACTGTCCCTTATTGGCGACTTACCACTATGTATCATGCCGCTCCCTTTCAATCCGTGCCTGTACGATTCTCTGTCAACGGCATTTCGATAAGACCACCCCGAAGCTCACCTCGCAAAACAAATAAAGAAGTGCCACGTGCTGCTGTATCCCAGCTACGTTTGCCTCACATATCAAAATGGCATCTTGCAGCAGACCTTCTCATTTTACAGATGGTCCTCCTCCGACAAATACATCCTGAGAGAAGTGACGTATGTTGGCAAACGATAGCCGACCTTCTTGTTGAGCGTGGCTATCTTCAGACTGGCCTAACAGCTGGAAGTGTAAAGTAAGTTGACAATTATCGACAGCACTTTTCTTATTCACTTCCACGATATCTTCTGACCAATGACTCTTTAGAAGTCGCTTTGTTTCACTGATGCACAACGCTGTTCATCCGAATGCGTTGAGTCTGAACAAATTGTACGATCGACTTGCTATATTGTTCCACGGTGAACGTTCTACCAAGCCCGAGCACTCAGTCTCGACCAGCGATCCGAATTTAGTCACGCCAGCACATACACTTCCCTCTACCCAAGGTCCCGATGCCACGCTCGAGGACAAACAGTCCGCCTTGAAAGTCATCGATCATGCAGCACTAAGGGCCCATTGCGCGGAAGCACTCAATACTCATCATAGTCAAAGACCTGATGTCATAGCTCGTAAACGACAACTAGAATCTCCCGAATCAACACATCAGCAATCGATCAAAACTGCCAGCAGAGACTGGTCTTTCCGCTTTGCACGTGGGAGAATGGACCAACTTCCTACTCCACCTCCGTCCGACCCAATCGACTTTTCAGCTTCCGAAGCATTAGACGGTATCCTGTCACAATCGGTGAGTCATAAAGTTCAGCCAGATACGCAATGTGAACGGCCACAAACAGAGGCAAGAACTTCACACCCTTCTACTCCCGACGTACAGTTCTCAAACAATTCACGAAAACGCAGCTACACTCAAATCTCTGATCACCAGCTGGACCATAAAATTCCTATCCCCTCACCAGCCTCGTCAGTTACGGCAACTAGCACATTAGAATCTATCATTCGCGCCGATATCCTCCAAAAAGCACGACAACGAGATCAACAAGCACGTGCTCGTCTTGAACGTCAACTAGTTGATCCCCAACATGCAAGAAACCTGTATCTCTCAGCTGTAAGTTACAAGCATCAAAACCGGAAACGTGAGACATGCTACATCCGGTACAGACCCGGCAGTCAAACACTCCATCCTCCCAACGCCGGCGTGCAGAAGTCCAGCAAACGGAAAACCAAAAACAAATCTGGACTCAAGACAAAAAGAACAACAAACTCCAAACCATCAAAACGGCGTACCGAAAATCCCGAATCAAAAACCACAAAAGGACGTTCAGCCTCCAAGCCTCTCGTACCAAAACGCCAAAGTCACGGTATGAAATCATCCAGCAACAGACCCGTCAAACCAACCCACACAGCAAAATCAAGATTAAACTCCCTACCTCAATCCATCATCCTCCCCTCCGACACCGAAGACGACGCGCCCTTGCTACTCAGCTCTCCCACCCATCAAAGAAAATGGAAACGACTCGTCGCCCGCATTACTCGAAAACGTGTTGATGATCCACCGACCGTTGATGTCAATGGTAGTGTTACCACTTCTATCTCTTCACAACAACAGAAGGAAGAAGAGACAAACAACGAGCAGAAAGGAAGTAAAATAGACGTGGTACAAGAAGTTTACAACCGCGTCAAGAGGAAGAGGATCGAGAGGGCGGGTACGTTACTTCAATAACCTAAGCGCGTTGGTGTACATAACGGCAGTATGTAGTGTTGATAAAACGGGGAATGGGAATCTGGATGCGGCTTTGCTAGGATAGAGTAATGTTCCGTGAGACTGCTTTGACAGGCATGAATTATGGGGGGTTTTGGTTCATGGTAGTAGGTTAGTAGTGTATGGCCGCTTGATTGTATATTTTTCCATACAGTACATAGAGCCGTTTGTACATAGATACCTACATGGTGTGATATAAAAAGTTATCATTCTAACCTTTTCCTGAGTTGATATACGAGACCAATCATAGCCCCAACTCGAACATAAGGAAAAGCTAATTGGTTGTCGATGTTCAACTACGATACTCACTGTGATATGTCACACCAGATAGACAGTGAGATGGACAGGCGTAGTTCATGTAGAATATACTGCTTATGAGCTGATATAACGTCGTACTATATGAGCTTTTCTAGCATCAACACTCTGGATTTCGTTTACCCCAGTCTAAGGTAGCTACTTTTAGTCCACAGTCCTGCTTTCTGACTTTACCAATCAAGCCAGATCAACACCGATGCATAGACCCCTCTCTCATTCACAGTCCATCATGCGCCAAATCACCAATCCTCACCACACCACTGCCCCAAGCAACAGCACACCACCCCGCGAACCTCGGATTCGGATTCCACGACATAGCAGACACACCCTGTTCCTCATGGAAAATAAGCTGAGCTGATGCGAGTTTGTCAGAACTAGGAACTGCGTCTTGGAGAGTTGGTTTGGATGGTTTCTTGTGCGGAGCAGCGACTTCGATGCGTTCAGGTCGAAATCCTTCGTGGAGTCGGGATATGCCGGGTTTGACGTCGGCGCCGTGGTAGATGTCTATCTCGATCTTGGGTCTGGGGTTTGTGGGAGGAAGGGTGGGTGGAGAAATGAATTGATGGGTTGGAGTTTGATCAGCTGTTGGCGGACCTTCGGACAGTGGATGTTGTGAAGGTGGCGAAGGGGTTAATGGCTGCCAGTCGTACTCGTAGATTTTCTGCATCCACCCGCTTCCTGATATGTCGATGGCCGTTCCGGCAGCCATGGGTAGACATCTTCTGAGATGATTGCTTGCCCAGACAGAACCTTGTGCGTTGGCTACGAGTAGACAGGGATGGAATTGACTGGTTGCTAAGCAGGTTGTGATACCGCTTGCTTCGGGCAACTTCAAGATCGTTTTTGAAGCGTAGAAGTGTCGTAGGCTATGACAGACAATTGTTGATAGGGCGGTACCATCAGTTTGAGAATTGCCAGACGCATCATTAGTGGTGACGAACATCCGAGCGAAAGGGAGATAGGAGAGATTTCTGGTTGGAAGTCGAGCTTTATGAATAGGTAGTCTGTCAATCGTTGGAGAGCGAAGATCGGTTAGAGTCATCTCACCACTTGCAGAGGTTGAACAGAGAAAATGGGGTGTTTCCATTGGCACCGAGACAGCCATCACATATGTATTGTGGACTTGAACAGTCAGATAAGGTTGGAGGATGCCAGTAGTATCGCTAGTCTCGCAGTTGTACACCCGAACAGCGCCATCTGCACCTCCGATGATGAGGTCGTGTGAACTGGCCCAGCAGAAGGTTGTGTGAATCGTATGAGACGGTGGCTGTGCGATCAAGTCTGGTTGTTGGCATTCTAAATACTTAGTTTCCGCATGATCTTCAAGGTCGATGTTGACAAGCCGGACACAGCCATCACTCGATAGTAATGTCAGTCTACGCTGACTTGAACTGGGCAGTGATACAGCATCCAGCAACGGTGACCATTCTATACGTAGGATATTGCCCCATTTGGTGCACAACACTTGCGAAAGTTGTGGCGGCGTGTCATAGTCGACAAACGCTGGAGTGTGTTGGTTTGTGAGGATAGCTTTGATGCGCCAGATTTGTACTTGAGAAGGAAAGGCGGGTGACGGTGAAAATGCAGGTGCTAATTTGATAGGAACGAGAGGTGCGGCATCTCTTTGTGCTTGTGAACATTTGAGTGCAACAGCTAGAAATTGATTTTCTGACTCTACTGGAGCCCAAGCTAAATGCTGAGGTCTAGCACTAAAATTGAGTAACCAACCTTTATGCCATGCATTGCGATCAGCATCAGATATGGGTAGCCGTTCACCGAGAGGTTGAGATCGTGTCCAAGCTTGCGAAACATCCAAAGGTTGCATATACTCGAGTCTGAACTTCCGAGCAGTACCCCATGGACCTAGCACAATGTCATGGCTTGGGCTAACCTCCAAATACTTCTTTGCGTATGCATCATCATGAGATATGATGCTTGCAGTTTGTAGCGATGCTAATCCATTATTCGACGTTTCCTTGGCAGTACTCTTTGGTTGTACTGATAGTGGCGGCTTCAGATAGCCTTTGGGTAGCAGCTTGAGTGCCGAAATAATGGACTGCCTGCTCGGCAAAGTCACATCTCTAGAGTTTATATGCCAAACATCTCGTGATTGGATAATTGGATATAGGTCATCAAGGTCAGGCCCGTAGTTTTGAATGTAAATTCTGTCGTTTGTGCCCTTAAGATATTCTCGACCTTCTGGCACCATTCGATTTCGCAAACCCTGCTCTGTAGCCGCAACTTTTGTGAGTGGTACCCGACGTTGGGGACCGGCTTTCGTCTTGATCGGGGTGAGGGTTGTGGCAGAGCTACCTCTCGTAGTATACATATCGAGAATGTTGTCATTCAAGTCCTCTTCAGCTGCTGAATGTATAGATTGCTCACCATCTTCAAATACCTCCTCTTCCATATCAACGTCTAGATGTTTAGCTGGAACATGTTGAAATACGGCCTTCTTCCGACCATGGATGGGCTCAGGCTCTGGACTCGTTGATGATCGATCAGATGATTCAGAAGAAGCTCGAAGCATTTGCAGTGTCTCCTCTGTCCATCCAACAGTGTTTGAGTGTAGGGTATTCGCTTTTCGCTTACGATTCGAGCGTCGGCCAGGCGCTGAATCCATTTCGTATTGCTTGCTGGAAGCTGTACTACCTAGGTCAGTTCGGAAATCCTTCTGTTAGCAACTGCTGGTTGTTTGTCAAGCTATGGGGGTCAATAGAGGATATGCAAAAGAGTCATTTGTGAGTTATGCGTGAACATGGAAAAAATTGTGGGCAGTTCATAGATCAAGTTCATCATTTGCATTTCTGAAAGCAGACGGAAGTGCATCGAATTTTGCGCTTCAAGAGTGAAATCATTGTCCAAGTCAAATCCTGGAGTTCGGATGCGAAATCTAGTTGTACGAGTTGTAAGTACCACTGTTCGATATGTCTACCCCATCACGTGCATCCTCGTTGCAGCAACTTGAAAAGTGACCATCCACAGGGGAGATTGATTGACATGGTTCCACAGACGACTCAGCACTTTGCAGTGATATTACGGGCGGTAAAGATGGGCAAAGGGCACCATGCTTAAAGTGGTAGGTACTTGGTATGCATCAGCCTTCTACAGTTTTATACGTAGCAAGTACTACTTTGGCTTGCACCATGGATGAATCTTATGATACGAAGTGATTGTACTGGTAGAGATTTTGGATGCACTGGCACTTTGAAAAACACAGCCTACTGTCCTTCTGTTCATTGGTCGTTGATTCTCCAATGGAAACCAAATTTAGCTGACGCGTTGGGAGACTCGAACCTGGTAAACCGATGTAGGTGGGGCCGAGCATACTGCGTTTAAGCTTTCCGGGGCCTTGCTTGAACCTGCCTTTTGACGCGTGGCTTGCCGCTCCGTCATACTGCACAAGTACTGTAGTTGAGCAAAGCGCTCTGCCATGCGACACTAACGGGCCACTTAATCGAAGCACTGCCCTGTTCAAAGAGGAAGAGAAAAGTTGGATCATACTTGCTTGCCTGTACCAAGTAATCTTGTCGGACAAACAAAATCTTATGAAACTGCCAGATCAAAACCTAGGTCAAACATGTAGTGAAATAAGCCTGGTTCCTGTAGGGTAAGGTTTCGACATATCCTGAGAAGGAGCCGCATACTATCCACACAAAGTCTCTATGTCGAATAGCCCTACACGGCTTCTTGCAGATCTTAGACCTCAATACTGCAGCTAACCCAAGGAGTGACAGGAGGCCTTCCTGTCATCCTGCCTTCAACACAGCCACCCTCATCCCCACATTGATCCTTCCTGGGCCGCTGTACGGACTTGTGAACCAGCAAGACCTTTAACTTCTTTCCATATCACTTCTATCATTCTTTGTAATGCTTTGACAATCATCCTTATTCGTGTAGCACCAGTTACTCCAACACTACAATCGTTTGCCATGCTCTCTCTACAGAACTCGGTTCTGGTCACATCAGCTGCGTATCTTCTCTTTACACCAACAGTCTCTGCCCAAGGATCATGGTGGGGAAACGGCAACGGCGATGGCAATGGTTATGGTTGTCCGCCATGGATGTCTTCGGATGAATGCAACAACAACAATGGTGGCAGCAGTAGCAGCGGAAGCAGCTCAAGTGCATCCGACAACTCGTTCAATGCTTCGATACAACAACAAAGTCGAATCATTACCATACATGCAATATTGGCATGTCTAGTCTGGGTATTGTATGTTCAAGATCTCACCTTCCATTCCCTCCTCTAATCCGGCATGTATTAACTATCTACAGCTTAATTCCTTTGGGAGGCATCCTCATCCGCCTGGGCATCAGAAGTCCCTGGATCGTCCGCATCCACGCCATTCTCCAGTCCCTCTCCTTCGTCATCTACTTCGTTGCCGCCGGCCTCGGCATCTGGTTAATAAGGCAATTGTCCGATGGCGACTCCTACGCTTCCTACTCCTCCTACTCACTGTGGGATGACCCTCACCCAAAAATCGGCGTCGGAATCTTAGTCGCAGCATTTTTCCAGCCTATCTTCGGCCTGATCCACCACACCATCTACAAGCGCCGCGTAGCAGCCACAAAAGCCGGTCGCCCAACGAAACCACCTGGCCGCACAGCCATAGGCACAATTCATCTCTGGCTCGGCCGTCTCCTGATCGTCCTAGGCGTTATCAATGGTGGCCTAGGTCTGAGACTCGCATCATATACCGACTTCGCGGGAAACACAAGGACCAAAGCAATAGCCTACGGCATAGGTTCAGGAATAATGTTACTCCTCTACTTCATCTTCATTGTCCGCGGTGAGATCAGAAGAAGCAAAGGCCTCAAAGAAAGCAAGCGTCAAGCAGACGAGGCAAACAGGAATAATGTCCCGCTTCTGCCTATGGAGGCTGTGCAGGCAAGAGGTCCTCCTCCACCGCTATATACGGCTGGCCACATGAGTGTACCACCGAGTTATGAGGATAGTCAGATGGGTGGCTCAGCGAGTGGTCAGACGAACCGTCCGACTAGTATGGTGAAGGAGGCGCACACAACAGCACGATATCACTGAATTCACGAGCTTGAGATGAGGTTGGGTGCCACTGTCGTATAGTGTAGCACATATGAGATAACGAATGAGGACTCACGTAATGAACAAATCAATTAATGAATCATACACCCTTTTCTACAAGTACCAGCCCTTGAGTGTTCGTTCGTTTCAACGTCCTTTGTTATTACCAAGAATAACTCCTCACAAAAGGCGATAACTCGTGGCTTTCTGGCTAGGGGTCCCATCGCTTTTGGATGCAATCCCCGAATTCCTACACTGCGTACCTACGTATGGATCAGAGGGAATCGTGTCATTTTCTCCATAAGTCAATTCATTTCGATAATTTTTGTGAGATTAATGGGTGATTGAAGGTTAGTATGGTGGAAAAGGGATCACGACTTGCTCTGATAAAGATTTACCATAGCATCCACTATACTTTTGTCTACCTTCACACATACATAACACATAATATACATATAGGGAATACGCCTGTCCGTTCTCTAGTCATCAGAAATCACCATTCCACCGTTTCTTTTACCAGCTTGATGTATGCCAGCATGACAAGCATGAAGATGGGTTGACAGATTCTATAGGGACTGGACCATTCTTATATGCTGTATTCCTCATTTTGAATCCGTTCTCGCAGAGTGATGTTGTAGATATCGGGCGTGTATCGCCATCGTGCCTGTGAGCTATCTGCATGTCCGTGTGCCTCTCCCTCCCTCGATTTCGTGATGGTTGATCGTTGTCATCGAGTCTTGTTCGATAGTTGTTTGTGATATGCCGGTTGCGCACCATATCAGCCAGGATTCGTTCGTGGAGGGGCTTCGCAGCTGAATGATGCTCGATATGTGTCTTCACTACCTGTGCTTGCTGTAGCAGTTGAGTGGCAGGACTTGTGGGTAGTTTGTCACTGGTCGAGTATCGATCCCTCTTCTTGCTATTCTGACATGAGTGGTTGTGATCTCAAGTTATTTAATATGCTGAACAAGTACTGTTTACTAGAGAACTTCTTGGATACCTGGTGAGTAGGTGATCAATCAATGCTCAACAGACTTGGTGAGGTAGTGTAATTTTCGGCATCGACTCGACCGGTAGTTGATATTGAAATCTAAACGAGCTCACCTTTTGATTGGGGCGATGATCGAGGTGTCCAAGGTGGGTCCTCCCTGACACAAAAACCAAAAGTCAGCTTTACGCACCCACTGAAGTCCTCCCTGGCGTAGCAGCTCGCGGCTTTCTGCAAATTTTGCAGCCCTCACGAGTCGCAAAGCTCTTTCAGCCACTCGCAACTGCGAGGGCGGTTCAGGCTCTTCGCACATATCGACTCCATCTGTAGGCTCGACAAGTTCAGAGAACAGCATCAGTGCTCCGTCAGATTCTCCATTCGCACGCATCGCATCCGCGAGATCAATGCGAATCCACAACAGCTCGCGGTTGTTTTTCGCACGATTGGCTCCGCTAGCCTCGTGGATCAATTTCAACAGAGCGTGTTTCGCTACAGTGTAGTCACCTCTGTCAAGTGCCACAAGGCTCCGAATGTGGATGAATTGGCAATGTCGCTCGAAATCTTCATCAAGAACCGTCGACTGGTTGACGGAATTCAGGAGTTTAGTTGCATTCAGCTTCATCACCATTGTCTCGATACAGCATCGCTAATTGCAATGCAGCATCGAGGCACACGTTCAGGTTGATGCTGAAAACTCGCTGACGACCACCCCAGCCATCTATGAGACGTTTTTCAGCATCTTCAAATTTGCCTTGCTTGCGCAAAACCGAGCCCAAAGCGGTGCTCAATATCAAAACGAAGACGTTTTGTGGCCCTGCAATCTCAGTCATTGTATGCATCGCCGCACGGTAAGTTGCTGCAGCTTCTTGTAGATCATTCACTCGCTCAAGTCTCGTACCTTCGAGCAAGAGGAGAGTGTTGAAGAACCTGTCTTTCTCGCCGCGTAGCTGGCGAACTTCCTCCAGTGTGTTCGATATGATTGTCCCAGCTTCGGCATACTTGCCCAGGGCAACAAGCGCTGCACCTATCATCCAAGCCGTAACGTGGATGCCGTCCTTGCTATTGCCGACAAGTTCCTTTTGCAACCGGTAGAGGTCATATAACTCGCCAAGGACTTCAGAAAACCGTTTCTGCCAGAAATATTCTTGCAACAGGGCCGCTCTAGCCCTGAGTAAGAACGGATCTTTCTTGGCAAGCAAGCGTGCCAGACCTTGGAAAACGATCAATTTCTGTTCATATGCCTTGTGCCAGTCACTGGTTGACTGTCCTGCTCCGTTAAGGAAATCGCCAAGACGGAAGCGTGGAAAATACTGCAGAAGTTGGTTTTCGGCTTCGTCTTTGAGAACAAGGGAGAGCAAGATATGAGCTGTTTGAAAATAATTTTCAAGCTGTATGCCTTGCTGTTGCGCTGGCGGTAGAGTCGACGCCCATCGCAATAAAGAGGAGTATACAGTGATTTGCCCAGCATAGCCCGTGCCAGGCTTCAAGTCGAGAATGGTTTCCGACCACGTCACAAACTCAGTGCCCTGTAGAAATCGACTTAATTTCGCCACGAGATCCTGTGGAGGTGTTGTCACAGCAGTGACATGCTCATGAAAATACTTGGCGGCATACTCATAGATTGGAGAGTCTAGGATGGACTCTTTCAACGAGATATCATCAACCTCTATCGGCTTCAAATGCTTGCGGAGGAGCTTCGCAGCTCTCTGAGGATCACGATATATGAGCTGGCTGAGGGTAGAGAGGCATTTGTTGGCCAGATACAGGTTGGCCTCCTCCATTGTCACCGATTTGGTAGTCGCGAAGAAGTCTTTGATCGTGGGATGTGCAAAGATAACCCGATTCGTGGTCGAAATAAAGACAAAGGATCCGCAGAGATCATCAATCTCCTTTTCAATATTGAAGCTGACATCGTCTTTATCAAGTGTCATGGTCGTAGCATTCATGGCCAAAAGCTCATCGATTTGGTTGGTTGTCAGTGGTTCTCGGGCAGCCATTAGCAAACGAAATATACATTGACGGCGTTCAAGCTTTCCTGAACTGTGTGCAAATTTCGCGTCACTCGTTTTTAGTAACTTTTGGTAGTGGTCAACAGCGTATTCAGGCCGAATATTAGCGATTGCTTCTTTGATTTGTCCCGGTGTACTTTCATTTCGCAGGCGTTCAATGCACAACTCGGCGTGCAAGAAGTTGTTTTGGCTATGATCGACCACCGCCTTCGCCACTTGTGATCTGAGTTCTTCATGTTTTTCTGCCTGTAGTTCTAGCCTTGCATCAATTTTCCGCTCGACGACGCGTACAAGATCGGCTCGGACTGATTCAGCGTACGATTGCATTTCCAGTATCTTGTGGTTGGATGAGTTGAATAGAATGGGATTTCGGCAGGTTGCTATGACAGTCACACCGTCTTTCAAGGCAAGCTTTGCCAGGAATTCAATTACTAGTTGCTGTCCTTCTTCGCATTGATCAACCCCGTCGACTATTAAGACGTAAGAGTGGCACTCGTCGAGTACCTGCTCTACTAGTCTTAGTAGGATAGGATATGGACATTGCCAAGCTGTCAGATGATGCGTTCGTTGTTGCTTTGATATCTTGAGAATGGCTTCTTGATACGTGCCACACGAGCTGTGGTACAGCTGTACAAGAATGTTGATCAGAAGGCCACAAGCTGTGTTGATAGCCGGGCCGAACGCAGAATTGAAGACGTTGTACAACACAGGCTGTGATAGGCTTTTATTCAATTCCTCAAAGGCAGAAAGAACCACTGAGCTTTTTCCGCTTCCCGGAGGTCCGGTTATCAACAACAAGCTAGGTTCAATCCCTTGAATACAGGAAAGAAATTCCGAGGCACCGAAAAGCCATTTGCATGTTCCTGGAACGAGAGACGTCGGCGCATCGAGCTTGAAATCGGTTGTTAGCCATAAGGACGCGCTCACCTCACCGCCTTTAACATGTTAGTACGGTTTGGAGTTGTGAAACTAGTCCGTGTCAAAGATGCACACACGCATCCCCGGCGGGTATGTGCAGATAGATTGATTTACCTTGGTTCGGTATGCACGACACGGGAGTTGTCGTAGCAATTCCTTGGCACCACTATTAGCACAATTATGTCGATCTCCAGATGGATATGCCTACTTTGGTATCTAGACTCTTGAAGTAACTCTTGTTGACGTTCGTCGAAAGCTTGCAGGGATTGTGCATGTTCTGTAAAATGTGTCAGGTACACAAAGCGTAGACATTGTCGGATCGTATACCCTGCGTCTCAAGACGATGCTGGTATTGCGCTGGAAACGGGTCACTCAGTACGGGCCAAAGTATGGAAAGAGGTCCAAGCAAGTATAACACGACGTACACTGTGCAGCAGCAACATGCAGAACGCGGTCGACCGAGTCAGCTGAATATTGTAGATCACGCATAGCCTGTTCGATAGAAGTCTGTCTCAGAAGAACTCTCAAAATTCGTTTCCAACGCCTCTGCATCGAATGATATTTTGCAAAACCAACCAACGTTATTATACGATGAAATAAGGTTCGTATCGACTTCTTTATATTCATGTCGCTGGCGTACAAGGACGCCTCATTCTTCCAGTGATGAACGTAGCTTAGGATACGTCGAAGGATGTCCTTGGTCTTCTCGGGTAGCATGTAGTAATCTCGGGCGATCTAAGCCTCGCATGACTTTGGTTAGTCAGTTCAAAGGACAATCTCGGAGGACGAAGCGTGGCTGCAGGCGGTGTCCAAAGTACTGCATTACTTCGTGCGCCTTGACGTACTCCACCGTGGAGACCGTTCTTATGAAGGCAGCTACTTGGTAGTAGAGCGACAACTGTAGATCCGTCGATAGAAGTTGTCAAAGAGGAATGAAGAAAAGACAAAGAACTTACCTGCACCAACAACCTACATACACCCCAGACGAGTGTGAAGATGAAGTGTGACTGTGCAAGGACATCAACCGCTGGTGCGTATTGATAGATAACATCGAACAAGTCGCAGACAATAGAGCGACGTTTCCGACAAGCTGGTAAGCCAATCGTGCGAAAAACAACCGCGAGCTGTTGTGGATTCGCATTGATCTCGCGGATGCGATGCGTGCGAATGGAGAATCTGACGGAG
>Ga0181469_100180_pt1 | contig 21386 bp, 23 predicted proteins | sample InSIn2SAF170_2_FD_119081 | JGI IMG/M metagenome (GOLD analysis project Ga0181469, IMG submission 119081) | Clean room microbial communities from NASA Spacecraft Assembly Facility at Jet Propulsion Laboratory, Pasadena, California, USA -... ... | reverse complement strand
CCAAGATTGTGGAAGAATAGCATCCTACCACTTCTATTCTTCGTCCTGATATCACTAGCATGAGTCAGCTCGGTGTTGTGGTGAAGCTGGTGGTTCGTTCAACATACTGCCACCCGTTGTTGGAAACCGGCTTTCCTCGTAGAATGGCTGAGGACAGAGTCCGTGCAGAGACGATATGTTCTCCGGCATGGCCATGATGATCGGTTCAGACCTGAACGTTTGCCCTCACAACTAACTATTGCCCTATTTTCATACTGTATGCTTCCAACCGGCTGATGAGGTGTTCGCAGGACGGGTATTGGTTCTCACGGCAAACGCGAACTCGAATACAATAGAAATCAAAAACGTTGGTGCTCTAATCAGGCTGGAAGAGATCTCAGACACAGAGATGACACACTCACATGAAGAAATTCTGTGGTAGCATGGGGTTTACAGAAGGAAGTAATGCTCCCAAACTCACATCCTTGTAGGTCTACACAGTGGACCCATTGTTAAACCCTCCCAGCAGGGAGGCGAAGCCTTGTGCTACAGTACCGATTGACAAAGTCATTCGAGACCAGGTCGTGCAGCTAATGACAAGCGGAGCATTTCGTCAGCGAAGAAGAGGGACATGGCAGGATGGAACCAGAGATGGCATCCGTATAGGGTAAAATGAACGACGTGGAAAGCCATAAGAATTGCAAGGTCCATGAATGTGGCCACGAATCAACACCTAGAAAGGGAATTGCAGATGAAATGCCGTTCAGTAGGACGACGAATAGAAGTGGTAGGATGCTATTCTTCCACAATCTTGGGATTGTGCGCCGAGAGATTTCACCAGACTAAGGGCAGAGACGATGGCCGTTGGCTCGGGAAGGTGCATATTTGTTCAGGTCGACTAGGCGCTGTGAGAGACTTTTGACCAGGATCGACCGAGCCTGAACAGCGTCAGGTACTAGCTTGCTTTGGGACCCGAGCTCCAATTTTAGAGTTCTGGGGCCATCAGGACTGCCAAACCGTATTGGTGACAGCGGTCGGCGCCGCTAAACCGTCAGCAGACAGAACAGTGACTTGTGCTTGTCCGCCTCCGTACTCTACAGTACAGTAGTTGCGATTCTAGTGTTTCGTCCTTGATGTTCCTGGTTACCCATGTTAGAGTACGCAGAGTTCCAGAGTCAAAAAGAATGCCGAGATCCCCTCATTTGTCACATAACTGTTTCACAAGGATCGAGACCTCGATATGGTTCCTGCATATCGCTGCTAAGCATAACATCGGGATGCAGACGTGCATGTCGTGACGACAGAGTAATAAGCTACTCCGCAAAAGCTGAACCGTATGAATAAGGCTGGCTGGAAAAGTACCACCAGCTCGAGCAGCAAGTTGCGCCACATAGCTGATTTGTGATCCACTTAGCACTACACAATTACCATAGGCACATACGTTTTTGTGTGTCAAGTTGAGGCCGAAGCTTCTTGTCAGCTAAGTGATTCGAAGAATGAGCTCACGAGACAATTCAGTGGCTGCCGCATGCTAGTACTCGTGTAGGACGTTCTCAGCACCGAAGTTAGGTCAAAAGTGAAAGACCAGCTGCTTGGTAAATGCCACCAAATACGAGACACTTGTTTTTATTCGAGGTGCAAGAAAAGCAGTTTCTCTTGGTTGTTTTTCACGAGGTACGACTTGTACTTGGTAGATTCAGACCAGCTTATCGACCACCCACTTGCGGTACAGCTACTTGTTCATGATGCTTGCAGTCAGCACAGCTGAGTACAGGTGGAGTCCTCATTGTACAATACAGTAAGCTTGAGGCATGGTAGCATAGAGCAGTGTGATCGTATTAAACAGTTTCAAAGCATCACACCAGTGACTAAAGTCACTTAATTTGAGTTGGTGTAATCACAGTAATTGTTCGGCTTCTCAACGATCTGGGCTGCTCGGCAATTCTTTTGTACTTGCACGCCTTCGAAAATAAGTAGACGCTCAGCGTCAAAATCCCATCTTGGTCGCTTCACGGTCCAGGTTTAGACGCTACCTAGGTATGTACAGTACACTTCCGGGCGTGGCAGCTGGCACCGGAGAATTTATCAAACGTTTGTTGTGGAATGGAGCTGGGCGAAGTCAGCGCTTAACGCCACACAATAATGCTTTTACCGAAGCATTTTTCTTATTGGTTCAGCTTTATTTAGCTGGATATTAGCCGCAGCAAGCGAACAAGAAACTTTGTCCAATAGTCTTCGTGTTCTTCATGGTCTGGTTGATGAGGGCTTGTATTGGACCACCGTTGAAACGGGACCTTCGCACCTTTGCGCTGTTGTAACCGATATGCAAATACTGACCTGGGGATCGTTTCACGAACTGCCGATCTCCAATTTTGATCAGCATTTCCTTGGATGGCAGGATCGAGTACGAGCGTAGTGTTGCCTTGTCCTTTTTAGGCTTGAGCTTTGCTCGATGAGTTCATGCGCGCACACCATCCTCATGTCCCACTAAAGACCAGGACTGGACGGGGAAACGGAGTGCTCTTCGGTTCCGCAGGCGAGGAGATTGGTATGAACTGTAAATTGTATGGACCACACAAAACTTTCACTGCTCAAACCTCTGGAGCGACTGGCTTTGTTGTCCGGATTGGCTAAAGTCCAGAATATGGGGAGGTCCTGCTTCTGACATAGAAGGTGCAGTAAACGTAATGCTGTTGTGCCTAGAAAGTCTCCTTTTGCACTCAGAATGGCAGTATGCGTGATCCCTCGCGGTTTGGTTTCGTCTCAAGCACGAGAGTCAGGCTGCTGAGCATTCAACACTCTCTCGACGAACATGACGAGACTCGCTTCAAATAACTCGTTGTTGACGCCAATGCCGCCAGGGTGCTCTGCTGGCGAAAGAGGATTCTTCACCACATACTCGACATAAATTTGTACATATATCTGTTGTAGGGCCAAGCGCATTGAACCTGCTCTTACATCCGTCAACATGACGAATTTGACGTTCGTGGGAGTTTCGTAATAGTGTAGTTTGTACTGCGAGGTGCGATACGATAGGAAGCTGGAATCTGTCAAGACCAGCCATACAGTAAGACATGCTCTTACTTACCTGTCGTCCTCACCTCCTAGCTTTCTAACCATATTCCGCAGGGAAAACACAGTCCCGAAGATGAGCTTTGCATCGTCGTCGGCGCTCAATACCGACCGGTTTGGAACTGGAATGCTTGTTACTGTGGACTGGGACATAGGTCGAGCGGCTTTGGCGATAGAGCTCGACAATGGCTCCCGCCATGACTTCTTGTAGATGCACTCCGCTAGGATTTTGTCAGCTTGTCTTAGGCGTCGTCAGGCTGCTTACCGTGTCTGTCGAAAATGTAAAATGAGTACACAACCATATCTGCAGTGATGGAAACTAGGTGGTCACGGAGTCAAGAATGCGTCAGCCCTTGATCTGCATCTTGAATACACCACGATCTGCTACAGTATCAACATAGCCCGATCGGTAATCCCTCATGCATGGTACGAGTCAGGTCAAAGTCGACATAGATATACAGTAGATACGTATAGAATTACACACGCCATCGCTGCAGGCATACTACCATGTGCCGTTACTAGCAGCTTGAGTAGTTTTACTTCATTGCAGATGTTCTCCAGCAAAGTTGTGCCTATTCTAACCACGATACTGCTGGCTACATTAGCCAAATCACACCAATTCCTAGGCGCTCCCTCCGCCGTTGACTTCATGTTCAAATAGCTCCAAGCTGGATTGTCCCAATGGACTTTCCAAGCTCTCCCCTCGATAAGCACAAGACAGCCCGGTGCTCACGACATGGAAGCCGAGTTGACATTGGCACTTCCTGAACTGTGGCTGTCCAAGTCTGACTGCCATGAAGGTGCTCTATCGTCGCATCGACGTAGGCATCAACTGGCTCAATGCGAACTTTGGCCCATGTTGACGGTGCTTCAAGTGTGCCGACAGATACCTCCTTGGTTGGAGTGAAGATGAATGAACGCATTCTGTGTAGCGTGTATGTCCGTGCACTGCCCCAATTCACGTGTCGAGGAGATCTTCGATGGAAATCCGGTTTTTGGCAAAGGGGAGTTATTGAACATATAATATTGTTGTTTTCGTGCAGAAGGACTATTTGAAGAAGGCATGTTCATTTTCCCATGTGCCCTATTAAACCATGGCCCTGTCGCTGCCTAACTTTGGCCGAGATCCGTTAATAGGCACACGGAAGGTTTGGTCGATGTATTTACTCCGAGAGCAAGCGACGCGGGGATCAACGAATCGTATTCTGACGTTTCTGCCGTCTGCGAAACTGTCGAACCACAATATCGTTTACTACCACCTCTCAAGATGACTTTCCAAAATCGTTTCGGCAGAAGTGCTGCCTCTCTTACATAGCAGCAAGTTTTTCTCCATGTCGGTCCCATCATGGATAACGTGGCATCACCAGTTGGGGACGAGAACCCATCGTCAGCACGTTTCCCATGTCTAGCACCGAGAACGACGTCAGATATACACAGTTCTCAGTACATCACAACACAAGATGCTTCAGAACACCCAACGGAGCTTCAGAAGCCTCCTCTTCTGAAACACGTGTATGTCTCACAAATGGCATAACCACTTTCTCAATATTTATGGTTTCTGCAGCTCAAGCCCCGCCTACAGCAGTCCGCTCAGACACCATCGTCGCAACCCTTCCACACCACATAAAGTCAAGGTACTACTTCCAATGTGACTGCAAGTAACCTGGTTCTGACGAGCAACTACGTAGGAAACTCTGAATGCTCGATCAGAATATCTCACCAGTCAGGATGACGGCAGTGCCGAGCACAGAATAAATCAGTACATTATTAAACAAGAAATCGGCCGTGGCTCCTTTGGGGCGGTACACATTGCCGTTGACCAGTATGGAAAAGAATATGTGCGGCCCTAATCTTCTTGAAGAATGTACAGTCAAGACTCACAGGTGACAGGCAGTTAAAGAATTCTCGAAGTCACGCCTTCGCAAGCGAGCTCAGTCGCACATCCTACGCAAGCCCCTTAATCAGAGACGACGTGGTGCACTACAAGGCTTTAATTCCCCCCTTCATCGAAGAACTGGTGATGACAACTCTATTGGCGCAGGCAATGCCCTCGATCTGATCAAGGAAGAGATTGCAATCATGAAAAAGTTGAACCACCCAAATCTTGTGGAACTGATCGAAGTGCTTGACGATCCCACAGAAGATTCCCTCTATATGGTTATGGAGATGTGCAGGAAAGGGGTGGTTATGCGCATTGATCTTGACTTGCAATCGCATGTGGATCCTTACCCTGACGAGACGTGTCGACTGTATTTCCGCGATCTAATCCTGGGAATTGAATACTTGCATGCGCAAGGGATTGTCCACAGAGACATAAAGCCGGACAACTGTTTGATCAACAATGATGACGTCCTCAAAGTGGTTGATTTCGGTGTATCGGAAATGTTCGAGAAGGACTCTGAGATGCTAACGGCTAAATCTGCGGGCTCCCCAGCGTTCTTACCACCTGAATTGTGTGTGGTCAAGCACGGAGACGTTTCTGGTAGGGCGGCAGATATTTGGTCGATGGGTGTTACTCTTTACTGCATGAAGTACGGTCACATTCCGTTTCAGAGCCAACAGATTTTCGACCTCTACGAAGCAATCAAGAGCACTCAGCCAGATTTAAGCACTGAAAAAGATGCGCATTTTCGAGACTTGATCTTCAGGATTCTGGAAAAGGATCCTGCAAAACGCATAAAAATGGCGCAGTTGCGAGTAGGTGGCAGTCCCTGAGGAACAGTAGGAATGGCTGACAATACTAGGAGCACTCGTGGGTGACAAAGCAAGGAAGTGATCCACTATTATCTGAAGCAGAAAATACGTCTGAAATCATTGACCCACCGACCGAGGCCGAAGTTGAAGCTGCCATTACGGACAATATGAAGAACCTGATGACAGTGGTAAGTGTGTCGATTTTAAGCATACAAAAAGGCTGAAAATTTACAGGTGAAAGCTGTTGGAAAATTCAAGGCTTTGACTGCGGGCAAACGACCTCCTGTCATGTCATCCATTCTCGGCGATAACGACCAAGGAAGGTTCAGTCTTCCACCTGCACAACTTTCGAAGAACCACTCAACTACACCCGGCATGGAGCGATCGAAGAGCTTGAACGCAGACGATAGAAAAGCAACAGAAACAGCTTTGGTGGCTGAAGGTGTGCATCGGGATCTGGTTGCGAAATACACCTCCGAAGATCAACCTCAAGGGAACAAACGCAAACCCTTGAACAAGCTTGCGATGCCAGCTATCAGAGCAGAGAGCGATGAGGAAGACAACGTAGCTCTTGCTCGACTTGCAATAACCCTTGACAAGATGACAGGAGAGGCTAACCTACCACCGTTTCGGTCTTCTGTATCTCATGCACGAACGACTGACGACATCGGGCGACGTGGACATGCTCGTGATCCTCTGGAGGAACAGTTGTATCTGCGTATAGGACCCTCCACATTCTCAGGCCATAGCATATCCGAAAATGAGTCGGACAGCTTCGGGGACGATATTTACATGGTCAGCGAAAGTCCTGGTGCAGCGGATGTAGACATCTACGAGACCGCGTACCGCGATGAGATTGAGCGTATCCTTGCTCAAGCGCAGCAGCAAGAAGAGGTGGAACCTCAAGTTTATTTGACCCGACGAGTGGATGAGAAATTGCTCCAGCTCAGTGGGCTGGCAGGCAAACTCATGGCCCATGGTGAAGAAGCCAAAAGTCAAATTAAAGACTACACGCAGTTTGGTGTGCGGAAAGCTAGAGTCACGGAAGTTAGTAGAGCTTTACGAGAAGCGGCACGGGATGAATACGTGAAGCGACGACAGGAGCGTAAAGCATGGATCGAGGCGGCGAAGGTCGAAAAGGCTGAAAAAGCAAAAGCTACTGACCCAAACCAAGCAGATCCTCCAGTAGACACTGCAGAATCCAAAACCGTGGAGTCCCCAGGACCAATATCACCAAAGCAGCTCGAAACAACGAATTCGTGGAAAATGCGAGCTGTCGATAGAGGTCGGCAGGCGAAGACGTCAGTACGTGAGCTAATGGGCGCCGTCAAAAAAGGCCGAAAGTCGAAAGACGATGAGACTTGAAAATAGTCAGACTAACGCAAGCCAACATGAATCAGATAGATATGACAGGCAAGAGCGACACGACTCAAGACTTCTTGAGATTGAGGCAGGCAATATTCTTGCTGATACAACGTTAATGCAGATCACGGTCGTCGCTAATAGCACCATCGGCATTGAGCCCAACGAAACCCCGCACATCGAAGTAAGCCAATGCTTTCTGGCTTGGAACCATTGACTGGCTGTAGCAAGACCGAGGCGGTGTTTGGGCAGAGACTGCGAGATTGATGTGCTACTCCTTGAGTGCAGCAATGTACCAAACACCACTCTTTCGTTCCAGGGAGCAGATTATTACAATGCATTCAGTATTTGCAGGACATGTACATAGAGGCAACGTATGTGGTTGTTGGTAGGAGAAGAAGGCAAGACAATGAAGTTTCGATGGTGGCAACGGCTTTGCTTGGCACAGGGTTGAGAAAGTTGCTCTGTCAACTTCCTGCTTTCAAGTTCTTTTCCATCGAGCATCGATTTCATACATTTTGTTCACCAGTGCTTTCGATTTGCGTGTCGCCATTATCTCGTCGCCCGCTTAAATGGTCAGTTCCCTGTCGACATTGGTGTGTAGGAATTTTGGCGGGGCTTGTACCTGAACTTGCACCCCTTACCTGGATCAGTCCTTTCCCAAGCTCGTCTGTGAAGCCCATAATTAATTAGACAGGCCTTGTTGTCAGGCATTCCACACCCGTTTTAACGCAGAGCTACAGACACGATCTTTATTGTCTTTGTTCGCGTCCGTCAGAAGAGTCTGCCACCAAAGCCTCTCTACTTGCAGCTTGCACCGTTGCAAGTCAGCTTTAATACCCGACATTGACTTTGCTGTCACCACGCCTTGGCCAACTTCTGGATCACGAACGCGATTTCTAGATTCTTTTTTCATCAAATTCGCATCATCTGATGAATCATTTTGTTATTTTCATCTTGAGTTAAGGTCAGGCTTTGAGGACCTTGGCAACGGCGTGGTGGTAGCCAGATCACCTCGGATTGTCAATTTTCGCTCGTTTTGGTCTCTATAGAAATGGCTCGCAACGATCGCGGTCGAGATGGTTCAGCTATGCCTACAAACGATAACATCCGTGTTAAGCGCGCAGATTCGACCGACACCAATCTAGCAGAAGAAATGACATCGGCTAGAGTCACTGCCATCAAGGATGAACCCGTGTCGAGATCGAATTCTCCTCTTAGCGCTTCTGCAAAACTGAAAACGTCGCACTCTTCCACTGCGTCAACGCCTCGACCAAAGTCGGAGGATGACGATTCAAGCATTAAAAACGAAGTTGACGCCTCTAATGGTCATCAGACACCAGACACGGAGCCCATTCCATCAAAAAAAGGTGGTCGTGCATCGAAAAAGATTGTCCCTCGAATCGCGCCACTCTTCAACGATTTACCTGATTCCACAGATGAAGCAAATGCCGCGTATCAAGTCATAGATTCTTGCCTCTATCAAAACAAGTATCTTGGTTACACCGAACATGCAATGGAATGTGACTGTAACGAAGAATGGGGTAAGTCTTCATCTCGATACACATGCGATGACGGTACTGACAAGATGGTTAGATTCTGTAACAAAGTCCAACCTTGCCTGCGGCGACGACTCTGACTGCATCAATCGTGCCACCAAAATGGAGTGTGTCGGGGATTGCGCCTGCGGATCCGACTGCCAAAACCAACGCTTTTGGCGGCACCTGTACGCTAACGTCTCAGTGATCAAGACCGAGAAGAAGGGCTACGGTTTGCGTGCAAATACACCTCTTAAGCCTGGTGATTTCATATTCGAGTACATTGGTGAAGTTATTCCTGAAGGCACATTTCGAAAGCGTATGCGACAGTATGACGAGGAAGGTATCAAACATTTCTATTTCATGTCGCTCAGCAAAGGTGAATTTGTTGATGCGACGAAAAAAGGCAATTTGGGAAGGTTTTGCAATCATTCTTGCAACCCGAACTGTTACGTGGACAAATGGGTGGTTGGCGACAAACTCCGAATGGGCATCTTTGCCGAGCGGAACATCAAACCCGGTGAAGAGCTCGTTTTCAACTACAACGTTGACAGATACGGTGCCAACCCTCAACCATGTTACTGTGCCGAGTCAAACTGCACTGGCTTCATCGGTGGCAAGACCCAGACTGAGAAAGGCACCAAACTATCTACTGCCACAATTGAAGCTCTTGGTATCGACGATGAAGATTGGGATGCTTGGGATACTGTCACCGCGAAAAAACCTAAAAAGAAGAAGGCTCTTGACGACGATGACGAGGACTATGTCGAGCGCGCTGAGGCTAGAGACCTCGACGTTGACGGCGTTACCAAGGTCATGGCCGCCTTGATGCAGTGCAAGGAGAAATGGATTGCTGTCAAACTCCTGCAACGAATGCAGAAGTGTCAGAATGAGGATGTATTGCACCGCATCATCAAGTTGCACGGTTACAAAATTCTCAACTCGCAGCTATCGGCATGGCGCGACGACGATAACGTCACTCTTCAGATCTTGGACATCTTGGATCGCTTACCAAGGTTAACTCGAAACAAGATTGTGGATGCCAAAATTGAAAAGACACTCGAGCTGCTCAGAGACAACTCTGATGAAAGAGTCGCTACGAAAGCTACAGCTCTGCTCGATGAATGGTCGAAGCTGGAACTTGCGTACCGAATTCCTCGAAAAGTTCGAACTGCCAATGGTGACTCAAGCACACCTACACCTATCAAATACGAACGAAGAGAATCTCACCAAGTGCGGAAACGCTCGAGATCGAGGTCACGGTCACGGACTCCACCGAAAGGTCCTTCAGGAGTACAAGCACCGACTGGCCCGCGTGCTGTGGGTGCACGACCAACAACTTTTGTTCGGCCGACTGTGCCGTTTGTCCGTGGGCCACCACCACTACCTGCTGGATGGTTTCAGGCTCTTGATGAGAGTGGACGGTCATACTTCTACTCTGCAAGTGGCGAGACAACATGGAAACGACCATCGCAACCCGTAGCCAAGCCACCTCCACCGCCAAAGCAGCCCTCCCAGCAGGATATGCTTAAATCCATCATTGATGGAATCGTTACTTCATCGGACAAGAGCAAGGAAAGCAAAACCCTCACGCCTGATACTCCAGATGCCGAGAAGAAGGAGAATAAGATCGAGAAGTGGCGGACGCTGGATGAGGAGAAGCAGAAAAAGCTCTACGAAAATACGGTACGTGACACATCTAAGACCATATTCCCTGACCACTGACCTGTTTAGTTATTTCCCCACATTTCTCATGTGATGAACAAATACAAGCATAAGATACCAAAAGACGATCTGAAAAGATTCGCTAAAGATCTTGCGAAGAAACTTGTCAACTCCGACTACAAGGCTGGACGTGTCGAGAATCCAACCAAGATTAGTGAGAAGCAGCAAAAGAAAGTCAAAGCCTATTGCAAGGATTATTTTGATAAAGCAGCTGCGAAACATAAGAAGCACGAGGAAGAAAGAGCGGCTCGCAAAGCGAAGAAACCAGCATCCGGATCCATGGACATTACGCCCTCGCAATCCCCTCATCCGGCGCAAGATACGCCAACGAAAGAAGAGGACGATGACGAAGAAATGAAAATGTCAGACGTGGAAGACGAGCCTCCATCTCCCACAGAATCCATGAAAAACGGTTCTCTAAAACGCAAGCGCTCAACAGACCTAGAAGCCCTGATAAAAGACGAAGACGAAGATCTCACCAAATCGCCTGCAAAGAAGCTCAACACCGACGCCCATCTACACCTCCCAACACCTCCACCTCCACCACCGCCTGCTCCTCCTGCCGATCCGCCATCAGACCACAATTCGCCTGAAACAACAGCGGAGCATGAACCCGATATCCACGCAGATACAAATTTCCAGAGCAAGAGTATGGCCGATGTTCTGGCGCAGGCACAGCAAGAAGGAGATGACGAAGTAGATTGGGACATGGATGACGACGAGGAGACGAAAACAGGATTTGAACAACAACTTGGACAGAACGGGATCAAGTTGGAGAACCCACTTGTGCAAGGGCAGGATATGGTGAAGAGGGAGAAGATGTGAGATACCTTACTCATAACGTGGTATGCTGTGGTTGTCACAGCGGTGCTCGCTAGAGCTATTCTCACGATCTAGGTATCGCACATGGAGGGATCGGCGCTGTATTAACAACATACCTACCTATCCACGTCGAACAATTGAGCCAGGCGGTATACCATCACAAAGCTCTTCAAAGTAATATGTACTCAATATAATACCACATTCGGCATTTTTACTATTTAGCATAGCTCGGCGCAAACATCTTATCTTGTCTTGAAACCAAAACCAGTTCAGAAACAATGAGCGATACGTATCACAGCTATTGACATCCTCCTTTCTACTCTCAATTTATTACACCAAGCCAATATCAGAACTTCTCCTGCAAAGAAAACCACCTCCTTCACCCCAAGAGCCCCTTGCTGACAAACTCAACTTCCTGTACATTATCTCATCACATCTTGAAGCAAGCCCTACCAATGACCTCCAGCAGCATACATGAAGTATCACAATCTCATTCCTTCCACAAACCAATCTCTCCTAAGGTCCGCACCGACACGTCCAGATCTCAATTATACCTCCCTCCCTCTCTACCATCCAACTAACCAAATCCATAACCCTACTTCAATCCCACCCTCTTCTCCTCCACTCCTACCTCCCAATACCCCATATTACGATCGACTTACCTCACCTATATCCCTCTTCCCATAGCATACATATGTATCTGTCTATTTCGTGGCCCCCTGAAACCACCCATCGATTAAATCTCCTACATCAACAGTACCAACTCTTATTTGATTCATTCATTCATTTAGTCGTTTATTCACGAGGACTAGACTGATAATCTCGATGAATATTTTGCTTATACACGTACAGTACTTACTTTTATTCTTGATGTTAGGATATGGCTCTAGGAGGAGGCGGAGGGGTAGTATACACGACAACTTTGTGATTGAGGTTTTGCGAGTTGAGTTTGTTTGGGTATATATGTTGCATTTCCTTGTTGTGGTGTTATCAACATGGTGGGTGCTGGGGTGAGATTGCTTGCTTGCTTGCTTGCTTATCCGCGTGGTAAGGAAGGATGAAGCTATATATGATTCAAGATAGGAATGGGTGGTTCGTTTTGGTTGTAGATTGTGTTTTGATATTCGGGTGATTATGATAGTCTGGCTCTACTCTTCGCTGTGGACTGAAGAGTCGCTGCCTGCTATGCCACTGCACGATGAATACATTGTAGTAACACTGTGCACTTCGATTTCTTATGATTCCCATCGTATCCTGATGCCAACGAAACAACCACACCACCTAGTAAAAGCTCTCCACGATACTTTCCTTATTCGACCTCATCTTCTGATCCAACCCATCAGCGCCCATACCCGGCGGAGCACCCTCACCCAATCTAAACACACTTTCCACCACACTCAACTCCGTAGCTGTAGTGTCCATACCCGTCACGGCCATCCAATCATTCACCACCATACCAGCACCAACAACTGAACTACCTCTATTCACTGACCCAGCCACAAGAGGCACCTGCAGTAAACTCGACAACTCATCTTGATCCTGTATGCTCGTCTTCGGATGCACCAGCCCACCCTGGTTAGAGAGCGCCATGTAAGAACCCGTCAGCACATTACTGGCAATCGTCTGCCGGAATACTTCGACTCCTAGCGTGTCTGCGATTATTTCTTCCGTTTCTCGTTCTAGATCGGGATGGACCAGCGCAACGTGGTCATTGCAACATATTACGTTGCCTAGGGCTGATAATCGCTCTTCTATTCGTTGTATTTTGACAGAGTCGGGTAGTGTGTTTCGAAGTTGTTGTAGTTCTTGGTCGGTTGTGGATGTTGGGACTAGTAGGCCGTTTTTGTTACCTGCTGTGAGGCGGCCGACGATTCGAGTGCCGGCTATTGTGCATTGTGCGATGGGGATGAGATCTGCGAGTTCGGCTTCAAAGATTGAGTAGAAGGATTGGGATGCGCCGAGAGCGAGGAGGCAGTATGAGTTTGTGAGGGTTGAAAAGACGCCAATCCTGAAGGTTGTGTTAGTACAGTATTTTGCTTTTAGAGGCTGTCGCATTGCCGCCAAAAGATGTCGCGTGCTCATGGCTTTCTAGGACAACTTACTCTTGACTGTTTTCGAAGGTAGCTCGAACCGCCATGATTGTGTTTTACGAAGGAAGAGCTCAACTATTGCAGTGGGATAAAAGTGGTGGAATGGAAGATTTTCGCAAGAGTGTAGTCGTGTGTGTAAAGCGTTGGTGGTTGTCCAAGTCAAATTCTGTTGTAGTGATGGGAAGGCGAACTGTTTTTGTAAACTTTGAAATGAACGCTCGAGGATCTGGTGTGTCACTTGACTACTGTCGTGCGAGTCGGTATTAGTTACAAATCTCTGAAACTGTCTGTGTGTTTGCCTTGTGAAAGAGTCATTCACGACCATGTAAATCTGCTGGCAGCCCACCGTGCGTCATCGCGCAGTCATGTCACAGACGCCAAGCTCAACCAGGAGTTACAGTATATTCTCGACCATCCTGATCAAGAAGCTGGTGCATACAGCTGTCTTTCCCATTTCGCATGAGTCACCTAGCTTCAGATGTAGGAACACTCAAGGTGTTTGAACAGGACTTGGTATCATGGCTGCATCCACTCATTATCATTATACATTATAATTATAATATAGACTTCTGTTATGTCCACATAAACTCCCTTCCAGCCCGACCAATACCGTGTATACTGTATATAGATCCTCTTATCATGTATCATGTAGCTCGATCATTATCTTCAATTATCATCTCTCATATATGCTGGCTTTTTGTTGGTATTGCACCACATCCTGATCGTAGAACGCCAACATTGAGTCGTATGTTGCAGGTGAGTGTTTGTACACCATCATGGTTCCAAACCACGTTGTGGCCGTAACGATTTGCTGGCATGGAGGCTGGCGAAACAGTCGAGAACTCCGTCCATAACTCCAGCCGTAGAATTGTGCCAGAATGACTCGGTAGATGTTGAGAGGACCCCCAGGGAGGTATTGAAAGGCTTTTCCAATAGTCGTCGGCAAGATCAAAACCAAGGCAACCAAACCCTCTCTCGTGGACGGAGAGTGCTTCATGCGTTTCACAGCAATATCACACCCGTATTCGTGTAATCGTAACATTATCGTAATCATCCATCACAGTCGCTCATCCCTCCTATCATCACTCGTCTCCATCCAAAAACCGCACCTTCCGATCCTCCCTCCACCCAACCGTAACGACACCCTCAACGTCTTGCCCACCACCATAGAGATACAACCGCCCCCTCCCCTCCCGTCTCCGCACAACAGTTCTCTTATACACCACAGTCCCAACTTGCACCATCACCACTGCGATGAGCAGCAAGAGAAAGAAAGCATAGTAGTACTTCGGACATACTATCCAATGACTCGAATGAACCTGGTCTTGGATCCGTTGTTGTTCTTCGGTTTCCCATTGTTTGGCTAGTTGGGCGTATAAGCGGTGATTTGGTTGGAGGGTGAATGGCATGGCTTTTGAGTTTGAGTTTGAGTTTATATGGTGACAGCTGTACAATGTGTCAAGTTTGATGTTGGACAGTTGACAATCGAAGGTAGCAAGTGATAGGTGATGTATAGAGTTGTACAGCCTAGATGTCAGCACGAACAGTACAAGGTACAAGGCACAAGAATGGCCCAATATATGAACCTTCTGCCATCGAAAAGCATCATGCACTACCGCGCGTTTGACGTGGCTGGGGTGCGCACCACAACACAATACGAATCCTGTTTTCTATCGTCAGGCCATCATGTAGACAGAAACAGGCTCAGTAGCTTGAAAACACGACGCAACAACTTGGAAGTTGGGAGGTCGGTAGATAAGCACTCGAAGCTAAGAAAAGCACGGTGGCCGGACTCGGCTATTTGACCAATTAGAGAGCTCTGGACGTCGCTTATGCGGCTCCGCTTGTGGTTGGGCCCAGACCTTGGTACTTGGTAGTTTGTCTAGTTTGCTCTGTGCAGCCACCATCCATCATCCTTTATGTGCTAAGCGTGCTCGTAGGCCGCTGCGCCGCTTTAGAACATTAGCAGTTACTAAGTACTGTACCTGCTTCCATTGCTAGTTGATCCGACAAGTCCGCATTTACCAGGAGTCTCCAACCCGCCATCCTACCGTAAGATGTTGCAGAAACACTGCTGATGTAAGCCCGGATATGGCTCGGTCCATGTTGTCATTGGTTAAAACGCCATGATGATTTAGCCTTAGAAGATGTGATCGACACTCGGTAGTTTCGAAAACACACCAAACTCACAGGTCAGATAACCAAAACACACACAGTACCTATCTTACGCAGTTCTGGTCGACGTGCAGACATGCACATCGTTCGCGTACCATGTACCTTATGTGCTCTTTTGCCGGGCGAAAGTAACGTCTTGAACAGGCGATTCGACAGCAGCCGATTATTGGCTGTTATTGTACTGTATGCTTACAATCTATGCCCCGGGTAAGGCTCGGCATATAGATGAAGTTTTTGATGTTCATTTGCCTTCACACCTTGAGACCATAAAAGTATTACGGAGACTATCTCCGCCTGGCGGATCCCTGTGCCTGAAGATCTCGTGTATAAGTATTGGTTGAGCTTGATGAGATGGGAATCATGTATCTGCACAATTCTTGTCTTACAAATACGCCACCTTCACATCAAAGCTGACGCAAGAATTGATGTTTCGATTCGAATTTTCAACCTTTGTCTGATCCACTACAACGCTTGTTATTGCTATGCTTCGTAGCCAAGATGATTTAGAGCCAATGGTGAATTCTGCCATCAGACTTTGACATATCGTCATGCCGGGTCATTCATGCCTTGTGTCGTGATTTGTAAACAAACCAAGCGACTTTGATATAAAAGACACTGGCCCTCTCAAAGTCTGATCGCTTGCCCAAGCATACTGCAAAGTCTAAACCATCCACGTTTGTTATTACCCAAACTCGAAACAAAATGCCGAGATTCACAGTTTTCAAAGGCTCGGACAAGAGCGAGATCGTCGAGGCTCAGACCACAAAACCAGATTTGAAGTCAGATGAGGTGCTCCTGAAAGTAACACACTCCGGTCTCTGTGGCACCGATGTACATTACAAGGGCGTTGATATGGCGCTTGGCCACGAAGGTGTTGGTGTTGTTGAGGAGGTTGGCGACCAGGTAACCCAGCTAAAGAAAGGCGATCGCGCCGGCTGGGGTTACAACCACGACTGCTGTGGACATTGCAAACAGTGTCTGTCCGGCAACGATGTATTCTGCCCAGAACGCAAAATGTATGGTCAAGCCGACCTCGACCAAGGAAGTATGGCCAGTCATGCAGTATGGAAAGAATCCTTCGTATTCAAAATTCCAGACAATTTGGAAAGCGAGCACGCCGCACCACTTCAATGTGCTGGTATCACAGGTATGTTTGACTTGACAACGTCTAACTCCAACACTGACGCAATTTTCCAGTATATAATGCTCTTCAGCAGTATCCAGTGGTAGCAGGAGAACGAGTTGGCATTCTTGGAGTAGGCGGGTTGGGCCATCTAGCCATACAATTCGCCGCCAAGATGGGTTGTGAAGTCGTTGTCTTCTCAGGTAGTGACTCGAAAAAGGAAGAGGCACTCAAGCTGGGTGCCACAGAGTTCTATGCCACAAAAGGCCTCAAAGAATTGAAGCTCGAGGCTGGTCGAGGCATTGACAGACTCCTCATCACCAGCTCAGTACAAGTCGATTGGTCCATATACTTGCCGGTACTAAACCCTCGAGCAACAGTCTATCCTCTGAGTGTATCTGAGGATAACTTGTCAGTACCATACATGCCCCTGTTGGTAAACGGGCTGCGGGTGCAAGGTAGCGTCGTCGGCAGTCGCCAGACTCACCGAGACATGATCGAATTTGCGGCAGCACAGGGAATCAAGCCAATCACGATGACTTTCCCAATGACCAAGGACGGCATCGAAGAGGCTTTCCAGACATTGAACGACGGAAAGATGAGGTATCGAGGAGTCTTGGTCGCTCAGTAGCGTGTTAAGACAATCAGAGTGTAATTGCCAGATTGATGTCCACCAGCTTTTGACAATTGTTGATTAGATATGTTCTTCCTTCCAGCTCGAAATAAGGCTTTTCGTAACAAGAGTGTGTTTACGTGTTGTATATGAGAAAGTTGCGGAAATTGTCCCAGTGATCGCTGTTCACATATCTGACTCGGATTAGCAATAAGCTCCATAAAACCCGTGGAAGCACATACATATATTTCATACTGCTCTTTAAGCTCGACTGTATACTTTCTGGCTGCCACCTAAAGACATACATCACAAGTGCCCAACTCAAAGCCGCAAATGCCGGCCAAGCATTCTCTTGGATGCGAGCTTTGGTTGCAGGACTCAGCCTTTGCGTCCACAGGGTTGGTGTAGGTGTTGTAGCAGTCATTCGCGGAGACTCAATCGACAGCTTAGCAATAGCAAGCACAACTCTTGCAAAGACATAGATAACGATCTGCTGCTTCACGCTGCTTTGATGACCTCGTCCAAAGACTAGATAACCACCCAAACCACCAGCTAGCAATGTGTCGTATGGACCTTCTTTTCCAGGTCTAACAGGGTTCAGCAACCTGAGTACCAGCATAGCGGTTTTGTATATTGTCGCGAAACGTGCTAAGTTTGAGGCGTGTTGCCGTGTAGCTTTTAACACGAGACCAACCTTTTCTCTGAACGTGCCTTTTCGAAACATGAATACCATAACGAGCGCATGTGGGAAGCGTACTTTGGCACCGTAGACTGCTCCATTTCGTGCGGATTTGAGTATCGCAAGAAGAGGGTGTAGTGCGGGATTCATAATGATCGAGTTGATGGACTCCTAAAAAGGTCAACAGACTGGGGCTCAACAGGTGATTGATACTCACCTCCAAGGCCGCCATGGTTGACATTGTGATCTGACTCATACCTTCTCTTGTGTTTGCACTTGTGGTTTATCGTGTGTAGCTCAAGCACGAGGTGAGTCCGAGAACAAGACGTTACAATCGGCGTGGTCTTGTGCCTTGACCAGCGAGTCTCGAGTTCAGATATGCGGACGAGGGTGTCGAGGTGTATTTTTTCAACGATGCTGTCAGTTGTTTGCGGCACAAGAGGACATGTGCATCAAGCACGAGGATGATAGGCACGAGCACCGAGGTGTAGAATGAATGGATGGAATCATCATGAAGCTGCATGTGCAACTGCTAGTGCTCTCATGTTTACCGGCCGTGCCTTCCCCACGACCACAACGTCACCTGGCACGAGCCTTCAAAAGCCGAGGCATAGGGTTAGGGTCAGAAATTTATGTGCTCAACGTTTAATTGGTTAGTGCCGTACAACAGCGCGGCAGGAGTCCATTCTTGTTGTCTAGTAAATTCGTTCTGAGTACAGCTCATCATTACCTAAAACCTCCCATGGTGGTCTGCTCATCGATATTATACTAAACGAACACCAACAAAGAACGCATGAACGCCATCACCTATAATTTTCTGGAGCCCTGGTTTCGAATTGGATGTTGGCATTGTAGTAATGCTTTGACTGCCGAGCACATTCACAACTGTGACTCTTCTTTCTCCTGCCGCCCATGATGATACGCTGGAAGAGCAGCGGGATGCCTTCATGGTACCTGTAAGATCGCGTAACACGATGAGAGTAAGATGGCCGGCGGTTCTGTGATCGGTAAGATGTCGGAGGATACGTGTCTTGGATACGGTGCTCTTCTCGTGGCGAAGCGGGCTTGCTATCCTGGTATGAGTACTCTGAATACACTTGGGAGCTTCGCCGAGGACGACAGTGACGATCGTCGTAGTGTTCATAGTTCACGCGTGTTGAGCTCTCTGGTTCCCGCTCCACGAAGCTCACGCGCCGACGTTTCGTAGTTTGAGATGCTTCGTCTGGTGGTGGTGGTGGTGGTGGTGCATGGTCTTTGTCTGCGACTCCTCCACATGCATATGGTCGGCGCTCACGCACACCAATACGTTCACGAATTTCTCGCTCTTCTGCTGCTGCAAGTTCGGCTTCAAGCAATCGTTGGCGTTCAAGAAGGCGAGCTTCTTGTTGTGCAAGAGTGAGACCATGATTTGAAGAACGTCTACCCTGTCCGTGACTGTTGTGATGGCAAGGCATGATCTCGAACTCTGGATCCTTTCCTCCTGGTGAGGTGCGTAGGGAAAGACTACCAGGCCTTATGTTGAAAGTGTGATTTGCTGGAATAATGAGATGGATTTTCCGGAGAGTCCTGTAGGTTACAGGCTCGCAATCGTTGGTACAGTCCTTCGTTGTCACGTCGATTTCTGTTCGATGCCAATCGGAGTCATCACCATATCGTTTGGATTTATAGAAACGAACGGTTCGTGACATCTCAAACGTATCTTTCCAAACGCGATCTCATGAAGTAAAACAGGTTGATGCGGGAAGGTAATGGTTCAGAATGTTTGAGACAGGCTTGGAATATTGAGGACTCTGAGACTTCAGAACAAAAGGTTCTGCTGAAGCCATATCTCACAACTTTGAGCACTTGCCTGACAGATTGTGCCCATAGCTGTAAGTCAAGAGACCTTTAACTGAGAATCCAGACATGTCGCGGGTCGACACATTTTCGCACCTCTTGGCCAGTACTTTGTGAAGTTCATGATCATCTGAGCGAATCACAAGTCATGGATTGGACCACAAGTCACTTTTGTCAGCATGCCTAACATGTCCCCGCGAGACTTTATTTTATTCCTAAGAGTAGATGCTGAAAACATCTTTGTGCCTCTGTTATGAGCTGCAATGCAATGACAATATGCTGAGTAGTGCAGAGAAGGACCGGAGCTGAAGGTTACTACTAGTAGTGCGAACAAGCAACATCCTGGGGGAGCGGAAACTCAAGTTGGAGCATTGCTTAGCCTTGTATACGTCATTCTATCAGCGGACAGTCTATTAAACACGACTATTTCGTATAGGAGTTAATGCAACCTGAAGCTCGATACTAAGATGATTAGACTATCCCTATATTAAACCGTTCATTGAGGTGTTTCATTTATGTTTATCATAGTTACATCAATTGACAACGCGTGAGTATCAAGTTGTGTACAGTTAAAGTTTGGGGAGTGAAATTTGGCAGCGCCATTTTGAACTTCCGGGGGGTGCCTAAGGTACTTTTGAAGGATACTAGGGACCTTGTGGAGTATGACGACGGCAGAGGGCAACGGGACGAACTGCAGTGATGCGAGATATTTAGTAAAGTAGGCCCAGTACATATCTGTGAACTCTAGTTTATCAAAATCCAAGGTAGATATCATTTACTAGCTACTTATAGAACAGTGTCACCCGACACCCACTCCGAGCAATTTCCTCAATATATATATACATATTCAATAAGGCTGACCTTCGACTGTAAGTACTCGTATGCTCCTATATTACTAAAAACGATACCGCCTTTGATACAGCACTGGACGTTGAATGTATAGGAGCCATCGGAGTTGACGGTAACGCTAGTGCACTCTTGACCAGAATTTGATACACTCCCATATGCGGTGTGGTAGGACTCCCCAGCGGGGTAGTAGTCCAACTAGTTTGGCACGCAGGCCTAACTACCATTCCTGCCATTGCCATTACCGTTACCATTACCGTTACCATTACCGTTGCCATTGCCGTTGCCGTTGCCATTGCCGTTGCCGTTGCCATTGCCGTTGCCGTTGCCATTGCCGTTGCCATTACCATTACTACTAGATGTTGTAGACGATGCCTGCACACATAATTAGCTCGTTGTAGACCATTTGGTCAGGAGTAGCTCACTGTTGTGGTGGTCTTGGTTGTTGTAGTGGGGGGAGTGGTAGTCGTAGTCGTGGTGGAGGCTGTGGTAGTTGTGGTCGTGGACGTAGTGGTAGTCGTCGTAGAGGGTGTAGTAGTGGTAGTCGTCGTAGAGGGTGTGGTAGTGGTAGTTGTGGTCGTGGTCGTAGTCGTAGTCGTCGTGGAGGTTGCGGTAGTGGTAGTCGTGGTGGATGGTGTGGTAGTCGTAGTGGATGGTGTGGTAGTCGTGGTTGTAGTCGTAGTAGATGGTGTGGTGGTGGTCGTGGTCGTGGTCGTGGATGGAGTCGTGGTCGTGGATGGAGTCGTGGTCGTGGATGGAGTCGTGGTCGTGGATGGAGTCGTGGTCGTGGATGGAGTCGTGGTCGTGGATGGAGTCGTGGTCGTGGATGGAG
>Ga0181469_100178_pt1 | contig 21412 bp, 19 predicted proteins | sample InSIn2SAF170_2_FD_119081 | JGI IMG/M metagenome (GOLD analysis project Ga0181469, IMG submission 119081) | Clean room microbial communities from NASA Spacecraft Assembly Facility at Jet Propulsion Laboratory, Pasadena, California, USA -... ... | reverse complement strand
GATTTTCCGTGATTATGTTCCAGGTAACGTCCTTCCGTATCATCAATCGTCGACTCTCGTTACTACTAATACTCAAGGTCTCTCCATTTTGTCCTTCACTGCCGCTTCTTTCAGCCAATGTGCCACTGCTTGTCCTTGTTGCAAGATTGTTGTCTGTGGGAGGTTTTGTAGGATTCTCTTCTCTTTCTTCATCAACTGTGGTAGTTGCATTGACGGATCCTAGATTGGACATCTTGAAGCTCGAGAGGCCGTGCTTACGAGCTCGGCTGCCGGTACCGCTGCCATACCCATATGTCGTCTCATGATTACCAATACCTCCAAATTTTGTGTTCATGTTTTTCAGGAAGTTCTGGAAGGTAGGAATCGTGGCCGAGATAAGTGAATAGTTCAACTCGCTTTGTGTCCAGGCTATGAAAGAAGATTCGGTGAGGAAAGGGTTCGTGGTCCAGCCAGTCTCATCAAAAGTTTTGATCCGAAAGGCAATAAGGATGATCAATCTGTTGACTGGTTAGCTACAGATCGAGGATGCAGAGAAAAGACCGATGCTTACAATAGGCGAAAGCTAAAGATGCTAACCACCATGACCTTGCTCGACCAGGAGCTCTGCAAACTCCATACCAAGTAAACGGCCAACGCTACAATCGAAACTTCCAATATCATGTCAAAAGCACACACCACTTGCCACCGCAGTAACTAATCTAGTGTCAGTATTTGAGAACTCGACCGACAACGGTTTTCAGCCAGACTTACGGTCCTTGAGCATTTTTGGCCCACTGAGGTCCAAGGATGCTGCAGGTCGCATTGAAGTGCAACTATGAGGAAGGCACCAGCAGTCCAAAGGACGATCACACCTATCGCGGTCTTGAAAACAAGCTGGTGACGCTTGATGGTTGGGGATAGCCGCAGAAGGAAACACACAACTGATATTTTGGACAACCCGAGAGCCAGTGTCAAGAATAGGTTGCTTGTATAGTACATCTGCTGGACCTCATTATGACTTTCGACCGGGACTAAATCAAGCGATTTGCCCAAACCCTTGTGGCAGGCACCGAGAATGATTGAGGACTGGATAATGGTGAGAAAAGTTGCCGCAAACAGCGAATAATCATCCAATTTGAACTTAGGATTGATGGTTAACCGGACAAGGATCCTGATAGTGCCAAAGAACAGACTGCAGATAAGTCCTAGAACCGCTGTGATGATGATCCATGCTGAGTGATCGTCGGGAGTGACCACTGCGAAAGGAGGGTATTGCCCTTCAGGTACGATGGGACCATACGTCAAGCTCATCTCGGGGTCTCTGCTCTATACTCCAGCCATAGATTTCGTGATCTGTTGGGCCGAGCGGAGTAAATGAAGTCTTCGGTTTCGTCTGAGGCAACCGGTTAATTTGCCGTATCTACGGATAGAAATGAAGACGTGATACTGTACTCTATGGCAAGCAAAGAAAAACCATAACAGTTCTGCAACACAAGAACGTTGCAAGGGGTTTATAGTGTATCATACGATGCATTAAATCCACAAACCTAGGAGGGCCCTTACGAATGCCTATTTGACACAAATACGAGTTGGACGCGAGGTTGAGTTCAATGGCTTCGAGTCGAAAGTGCAAGAGTGGTACATCGTAGCTGCCTTAGGAGGATTATGTTGACTAGGTAGGTATACTCCGTGCAGTAGTACTCTTCACCGGGCTTTTCTTCAGCTACCCCGGGGATGGGTGTCCGCGCAGGCAATCTACACAAGGACCAGCTAGCTCACCACAGATCGACCTCCACATGGCTTGGAAACGGATCTTTGATTGGTCTGGATCTTGAGCTAATAGTCTCGCTGTCACGTCTCGTTATCTGCAATGAATGTGTCAACTACCATTGGACGCCAAGCACACAGTCTACTGTACACTACTGTAATACAAATTGTCCGAGTGACCTGAGTTCAAGTACCGAAGCGAGATCTTTGACGGGGATATTTATGGAGCCATGCGGACATGGTCGTCTCCATGCGCCGAAAGTCCCGTAGATCGTATGGAGTATCGACCACCGAACCAACATCACAAGAACAGACCTGCAGTCAGGGTCATGTCATCCGAGGCTTTTCTGAGAGAATGTGATTCGTACTCAACGTGGTAGCCCTGGATAAGGTGGGGGCTGCCGAGCACTCGGTTCCGGGGAGCTGACAGAGATCAACAGTTTTGCATGCAACCGATTCGCAAGCTGCAGCAACACCTTCGCTCGTGGTCTCGAATGTGGATGCAACCCATACGTGGGGCCTGCGGAAGGATGCGATGCGACCGAAAGGATCTGTTCATCTTCCTTGTCTGTTCTTCATGTCAAATCTCACTCTTTTGTTTCTTTTCTCAAGTCTTTCCTTCATCACCTGATAGGCAGTGTTGTCAATATGGCTACCGCTTACAAGGGTTCAACAGCCGTTGAGCTCACAGAGGCTCAAGGCTCATCGTCACCTGTCGGTGCAAAAGCGTTTGTTGAGACTGTCAGCAATGTCCCCGAGAGGTATAGAGGTACCTCTGCCGACCAACATGACATGAGTGTGATGGGCAAGAAACAAGTGCTACGGGTAAGATTATCCAGAATTGTATCGGACCACTTTCTGAGCTTCCACAGCGAAACTTCAGTTTCATTACAATGTTGGGATTTGCATCAACCTGCGTCGCTAGCTGGGAGGGTATACTCACGTAAGTTTGGTCTTGTGTGAGCTTGAGGCTTGACTTCTAACCCTGACAGATATCTTGGCTTTGTGTTGGTAGATGGTGGGACTGCCATCCTTTTCTGGGGTCTTCTCGTTTGTGCTGCTGGACAAACCTTAGTTTATGCCAGTATAGCGGAGATGGCTTCGATGTCTCCAACAGCTGGTGGTCAATACCATTGGGTCTCAGAATTTGCTCCCCCACGGATGCAGAAAGTACTCAGCTATTTCAGCGGTAGGCGCTTCTGATGTTTACCTCGCAATCCATGCTGACCGTGCTAGGTTGGCTTACTGCTATCGGCTGGCAAGTCTACTGTGCCAGTGTTTGTTTCCTTGTTGGTACAATCATCCAAGGTCTGATCGCTCTCAATGTCTCCGACTACGTCTGGCACAACTGGCACGGCACGTTGTTGGCCATTGCAGTCGTTGTCTTTTCAATATTCTTCAACACCGTTTTGGCATCACGTTTACCAGTCCTTGAGGGAACCGTACTCATACTTCATATCCTGGGCTTCTTCGCCATCATAATACCACTCTGGGTCATGGCACCACGGGCTAGAGCTGATGTGGTTTTACTTGAATTCACCAACAATGGCGGATGGCCAACTACTGGACTGTCGTCGATGGTCGGACTGCTAGCTCCAATGGCAGTGCTCGTCGGATATGATTGTTCCGTTCACATGTGTAAGTTGACCCAATCACATTTATATCCAATACTGACACAATACGCAGCTGAAGAAATCAAGGATGCCTCCGTTACATTACCAAGAGCAATCATGGGGTCTGTCGCTATTAATGCCACACTTGCCTTCCTCATGGGTGTGACACTCGCTTTTACTCTCGGTGATGCGACCAGTGTTGCCGCCACCGTAACTGGCTATCCATTCATTCAAGTCATCTACAACGCAACCCAAAGCTACGCAGGCACCAACATCATGGTAGCAATCGTCATCATCATGTTAACCGCCTGCGCTATCAGCGAAGTCGCCGCATCCTCCCGCCAGATCTGGTCATTCGCTCGAGATCGAGGTCTTCCCTTCTCGACATGGCTCTCCCAGGTAAGGCCAATAAGACATCCCTTCTAAATCACCAGCTAACAATTTCCAGGTTTCACCAGGATGGAACATTCCCCTCCCCGCCGTCTGCGTCTCCCTAACCATCAGCGCACTCCTCTCCCTAATCAACATTGGCTCCTCAGTCGCCCTAAACGCCATCACCTCCCTCGGCGCCATCGCAGTCCTAACATCCTACTTCCTCACCATAAGCTGCGTCGTCTACCGCCGTGTCTCCGGCCCCGCTCTCCCTCCACGCAGATGGTCCCTCGGCAAGCTCGGACTGTACATCAACGTTGCAGCACTACTATTCCTAATCCCACTGATCTTCTTCCTGACATGGCCTCTTGTCACGCCCGTGACAGCAAGTACGATGAATTGGTCTAGCGTTATGCTTGTGGGTGTTCTGTTCATAGCGACGGTGTACTATGTTGTACGGGGGCGACATGAGTACATTGGACCTGTGGCGTATGTTAAGCGTGACCATTCGCTGTGAGGAGCGGAAGGAAAGGACAAGAACGAGGTGGAGTTTTATCATTCTGGATGTGTTACTTAGTAGATATTACTCAAACAGATAGCTTTGGGTATTCATTCATAGAAAGAATTTCGACAAGAAGAAAGCAAAGTGTAACAAAGTACAACCAAAACCAGCGTAGCATTATATCCACGACGAGAAGAAGTCGTACTGTATAGCCAACGATATGAAGTGACCGTGTACAAATCACTACTTGTGTTACCTGATCAACATAAGACTCGAGATAAGGAAAATAATATAGACGCTTGCCATGACACCATAACGTATCCTTCAACCACCGAAATCGTACACATACTACATGGAGGTGTATAAAAGTGATGCAAGGATATCAACTGCTACATATTTGTACTTCCACCAATACCTACGGACGTATGTATGTACCTACATATCAACAACGTCAATCTCGTTCCCAGAACGCAGGTTAGATAAAGTAAAGTACCAACCAGTCAGTCTCCAAGAGAATAGCAAGTGGAATAGAAAATGCTATCTTCTTCCCCCGTGCTTCATCACAACCATGCCGTTCTATGCTATACTGTCTATCTACTTCACTATCGTATTATATTACGTTTAAGCTACGTAGTCTTCGTTCTGAGATTCTCATATGCACTAGATGCTTCAATGATGATCTGTATAGTACTTGTACTTACGTATACACCTATCTGTCCCACGTCGATTACAAAGCACACCGACATCGAAACCCGGCTGCAAAAGGTGGACCTGCAAAAATTGCAGTAAGTTGGTCCTGGCAAATTATGCCCCTCCTACCTAGAGAAGCAAAAATTTGAATCGAGACCAAGAAATTTCAGTAAAGTCCTCCAGCCTGGGGACATGAACTAGCTGAAGACGAACGTTTGCTGGTTGGGGCATTTGTTGACTTGCTTGCTTGAGCGTGCTGGAACGGGACCAGCAACCAGCAGCCAAGTTCGCGAGAAAAAGCAGCAAAGTTCGCCAAGGAGGTGTAGGATGAAATAGGGGGCAGAGAGAGCACGGAGAGTATTGGCTAGTCTGGACGGTATTGATACGAGGAGGCTAATGAGCTGTAGGTGGGTGGATAGCCGGGTAGGCAGGAGGTGAGTGGTAACGTGCACTTGCTGTTCTTAGTGCTGCGAGCTGTGGAGTGGGTGGCTAGATAGGTAGATAATAAGGTTTCGTCGATGGTGGCGGGGTAAATCCGTCTGTCTGTACGGACGATTGACAATCAGCATTGTTCTTCGTGTTGAGAACGAAAGTGTGAGCAGTGAGATGTAGCTCAGATTGTGAATTATAGACTAGTCGTTCCTTGTGTAAGCCAAGACCTGCTGCGTGTGATAAGGGGGCAGTGATGAATTAGGTAGGTGTTTGCACTGTTACGAAGTTGGGCGGAGTATGTGTTGTAGATGAGAATCGTTAAAAAGGACTTGATGTGGAATCGACTGTTGGGTGTCTTGGTCACTGTTCTCTGCTGCAAACGTTTGAAGCGTGGAGACGGTGATTGTCATGTTGTGTCAATAAGTCGTTGACTTGCGATAGAGTAGAACAGTAGTTGTTGCAAACGCAGTTGTCCGCTTTCTATGTTTGTTCTGATAATCCAGTCAGATGCGTGTTAGATAGATGGGATGAATGTGCTAGTCAAGTTCGTTTTCTGCTGACAATTTGTTCGAATGGATCTGGTAATGAGAAGTGTATAGTGTGTTGATTGTTCCGGCTTAGCGAATTTGTTTGAGAGCTCTTGTACGGTTTTTTTGAAGTGAAGGAGAATGTGGTTTAATATCTGTTACGGAGGAGATGAAGTAAATCAAGGCTGCAGTACGTACGGAAATTGTCGTGTCATTTGGTACCTACATGTAATCAGGTACTCAATACTGTCGTCAATACCTGTAAAAACAACAAACAATAGAGTGAACATCGTTGCGTTAGAACCGACATTTCGGATTGCGGGATCATTCGTCTTCGTTTCTGCAACCGTCGTGCTGTCATCCTGTGTAGATAGAAACGACCCTGTGAGACGGCTGACAGTGACACCAATTGTTCACATCTTTAAAAAGAAAAGACGTAAATAGGATGACAGAATAACGAAGTAGGTTGGTAGCAATCATTTGGTTGTGATTCAGCTACCTACGTACCTATAGAGGAAGGTACACGCGACAACGCTGACCCCTTTTTCCACTCATAATCGAGTGGACGTTAAATGAACGCCACAAAAACACCACAAAACAACACCCCGACACGCCTGTATCCTCACTAGTACTCTATGTACTCGATTCAGAAGTCTCGATTATGGGCGGCCGGCACTTTCAACCGCAGCAAGCACCCACGAAGCAACCCCACCACTTCTAGACTATCTACACCTTGGAGAAGATAGATCCATCTCTCCTAACTACCATTGTACCCTTCTTGCTGCTCAAACGGCCCAACACCAGGCCTATAGCGCGGATCCTGAACTGGCAACAGCACCCTAAGCGCTTCAGTAGAGTACTCACCATGCTCTACGTCGATGGCGACTGGAATACCCCTGCTCGCTGCCGCCTCGCCTCGGATAAGAACGAGCTGGCCAGGGAGGTAGCCAGGCTCGTCAGTACCGATACGAGCACGGACACCATTGTTTGCTGCTTCATCAGAGGAATAGTAGTGGGTTAGGTGGGCTGTGGGTGGTATGATGAAGGTGTGGTTCTCAGTGCGGGTCGTCGTGGTGTTCTCAGGACCTGAGAGGTCTGCAGTGACGATGGTGATGGTAGTTGTGTTGCTGACGATGCTGTGATGATATTAGTTGGAGGTGTGTAGGATCTCAGACTATAGACCCATGGTCTGAATGTATGGTTTGACCTTGAAAGGTACATGGTTCAGCATGACTTACATTGCTTCCATTGTTCCTTCCTTTGAAACCGAACAGAAAAGTCTCAATTGGTCGTTATGTAGTAGTTTTCGAGGAGTAGCAGAGAGTATATGCTCTAAGCGATGTTTGAGGTCTTCGATTGGCTGAAGGTTTGAAAAACAGAGATTGTAGCGTTCGATGATTTGTAACTGGCTTGCTTACAGTCGCTGTGATCTGGCTTCAAGTATTGCTTTGATTGTATTGAGTGAGATTGGATGAGAGAAAGAGCTTGAAGACGTAAGGTGCAGCCAAGCTGCAAGCGGAAGACAAGCAAAGGTATTGTGTGAAGGGCGACATCATACTTCTCGGCGCTCCCCTAAACCGGTATAGACCGATCCAACGCAGTAGATAGCACAATCCAAGACGCATAAAGTAGTGGAACAACAATGCTTGACAGGACTGGAGCTGGACTGACCGTCTTCTTTGAAGATCATGGCGCGACTACTGGGTTGTCTGATGTGCTGGCATTACAGATTGGCCACTCCTCTTCTCAGGAGAACAGAGTGAATACTTCAAGCTTCTCTAAAGCTCGTCAAGCTAGAGAAACTTCGATTTCGTCAGGTCAACCAATTCTCTGCACTAACAGTTCAGATTTATCATCCCCTTCCAATCGTAAGAAGCCTCCTTCTTCCAGTTTTCTCTTCCACTTGTTCGACTCGCACCTCGCGAGCATGAATGTTAGTCTTGCACTGGCCCCATTCAAAGCTGATGTGTCCGTTGCCTTCATTTGCACGTAGGTCCACCTGCTGAATGCCCAATTCAAAATGTAGACACCTACTCCCCCTTTCAAGTCCGGTACCTTCTCTCCACTCGAATCAGTCGGCGGACTTGATGCCGCAACCAACCCCTTGATACGGTAGACCTCATCTTTCGGTGCACCAAGCAGAAGGTCCTCAAAGTCATCAAGCTTGATGCCAGGTATTTTTCCATCTCCCGTGCCCTCGGCGTATAACACAACATTCAGCACTTCAATCTCATCTTGATGGTTCTCGTAGTGCTCGTGTTCGTGATCGTTGTGATGTTGGTGTTGGTTCTCGACGCTATTAAGAGATATGCTCTTTTTAGAGATAAGAGCACCGTCTATTCCCATGATGATTCCAACGTCAACTCTACCTTTCTTTGATTTAACCCACGCGGTCTGGACATCTAAATCTCCAACTCGATCTTGACACGTCTCGAACGCAGATTCGCTGACCAATTCCCACTTGTTGTACACGATGAGATCCGTGTACTGAGCCTGCATTTTCGCCGTGATGCTTGTATCCTCATATCCCTAACAATGATTAGTGTCCAACACGTCAACGGAGCAGATCGAATCTCTGCAACTGACCTTCCAATTCTCCACATCGATCACGCTAACTACCCCATCTAACACAAAACTTCCCGACGTTTCCCTTGCTATCCGGTTGACCTCCATTGCCAGGGTCGCAGGAAATGCACTCCCGCTTGTCTCGATGATAATTCTGTCTGGACGAGCAGGAGGTACACCGTCACTAGTACTCACACCATTTCGTAGCTCAAATAATGCATCTCCGAGCTGTCCGACAAGGTTACAGCAGATGCAACCATTGAGGAGCTCGCGAACGCCAGAGATGGACGCCTCGGAGGCGAGAGCAGAATCAACGGCCACATCACCGAACTCGTTCTTGAGAAGGGCGAGTTTGTATGTTGGTGGTAATTGTGGAATGAGATTGAGGATCAAGGTCGTTTTGCCAGAACCAAGGAAGCCTGTTACAACGACTGGTTAGGAATGGAGCTGAGAACGTGAGAATGAGAATAAAACACCTGTAACGATTGTGACAGGGATTGCCGCCATGACTATCTGATGGGTGCTTCGGGTAGGCTGTATATCTCTGAATGTGTCGAGACCACAGGGAGACGACTGCTAGCGAACGAGAACAATATGCTAGTCTCTGAGGACGTCAATCCGGATACAGTTTTATCAGCGATGTAGCGCTAGAAACTCTACAGCATAGAGGTGAGCATCATCTGTTTCACCTTGCGCTTGGCAGACCATTCCGGGGAACTATGTACAAGAACATAGTGGTGGGTCCACGTGTTGAGGCCGGGAAGTACTCGAGGGTTGCTGCCAGCAAGAAAGAAAATCCAACAGAAGTCCGTAGTTAACCAATCAAATTTACGGGAAAGTGTGGATCATCTCTGTGGTCAGTACACGCCTCGTTAGACAAGATAGCAAGCTATGCCAGTCAACAGTGTGTACGATAAGATGGAGGTAATCGAGCTTTTGCTCTATTCGCGGCTAGCCATAACAATCGCTTGCACTGGAACTGCATCTTTAGGCTATACAATTCCCAGAAAAGACAACATAATTACATAATAACCAGATTACAGGTCAGCCTCCATCTTGTCTAATACCGCTCTCGTGAATTCATGTGTTGTAGCCTGGCCGCCCATATCCCTCGTTCGCGTCTTGCCATCAGCGATAACGCTGTACACTGCCTTGGAAATTCTGTTGGCGTGTTCATCAAGTCCGAGATGTCTTAACAACATGGTACCGGATAGCAACAGGGCAGTTGGGTTAGCTTGATCTTTGCCTTTGATATCTAGACCAACGTGACGACATCCAGGCTCAAAGATGGCGACATCTCTGCCCATGTTGCAGCCAGGAACGACACCGGGACCGCCGACTAGTGCTGCTGCAATATTTGTGAGGATACCTAAACTATGTTAGCAAATGCTCGACACGCCAGAGAATGGTTGCTTGCCTCCGTAAAGATTAGGCATGACCATGACATCGAACTGCTGTGGTCGAGAAACAGCCTGCATCGATGCGTTATCCACAATCATATCATTGTATTCGAGTGTCGGATAGTCAGCCGCAACCGCCTTGACCGTGTTCCGGAATAGGCCATCAGCAAGCTTCATGATATTTGCCTTGTGGATCGCAGTGACCTTCTTTCGGTTGTTGGCGATAGCAAAGGCACATGCGAATTTAGCGATACGTTCGGCCTTGGTCCGGGTGATAATCTTGAGAGACTCAACTACTCCGCTGACAGACTGATGCTCAAGACCCGAGTATTCTCCTTCTGTGTTCTCTCGAATAATGCACAGATCAACGTTTTCGTGCCGTGTCTTCAGGCCTGGAATGTTCTTGATTAGGACCACAGAGGCGTAGGCATCGAGCTCTTGTCGCATAGCCACATTGAAGGACTGGTGTCCGGATCGTTCTATCGGAGTGTGAAGGATACCCTTGAGGCCGAGCTTGTTTCGCTTGAGAGATGTTATGGATTGGCGGAAAAGTTCTTCTGTGTGCTTGTCGCCAGACTCAACACCAGTCACGTCGATCTGTTCCCACTCGATCGGCACATTGTCTGCCTTGAATACCGTCTTAACAGCTTCAGCAACCTCAGCACCAATACCATCACCTGTTCGTATCAGGGTTAATTCAGCTCATCGCTTATCTTAGGTCTCGTCTTACCTGGAATAAGTGTCACAGTGTATTTGCCGCCATATTTCGTCGGTTTGAAGACGTCCGACTGTATCGTGGCATAAGCTGGTGTCTCAGTTAGTAACGGCTCTTTATTTCTTGCAGTGGTCGTACATCGAGGTAGGAAGGGAGTGGTCGAATGTGTCGATATTTTGGAAGCAGCCCGCAGCAAGGACTGATAAACATTAGTTTTGCACTTTCGCATTGTCGATTGGCTGTCCTCGTACCTGCGCACTACGCGTTGGCCTAGCGAACGACATTTCTGTTGCTCAAGGAAAGTTTCACAGAGATGGTTCTAGGGATTTGTATCACGACTGGGTTGCAAGACGAGCTCGTAGGCTTGATCCAAGCAAAAGCTGCAATGACCGGCAACAGCTGTCGCTTCCACGCCATGCCGCATCGGTCATGGTCGTTGGGTGATGTCACCTCCACTAAATGGCACTAACCGCGACTCTAAAAACATCGTTCAGAAGGACGTCAAGCCGAGAATGGACGTCGTTTATGCACAATCAAGAGGTACTATTGGCATTCATCGTTGTGCTATGATGTTTGATCCTATCAAAACTTCTCTGCTGCCGGTCTCATGTCTAATTCATGAGTAAATAGGTCGCATTCTTGCTCCATCATACTAAGATAAAGCTTGCCAACACTCTCCGCTTTCATCTTCTTGCCCGCTGATACTTTATCGGCATCGCCTTCGTTGTCAGTAATACCGCCATTAGCGATGGCGTGCACCACATGCACACCACGAGCTGAGTATTCTCTAGCCAAAGATTGAGCCAGCATACGGACAGCAGCCCGACCTCCGCCGTAAGCGGCAAACCCAGGATTAGTCCGAAGTGCCCCTAAAGTACCTGTGAAGATTAGAGTCCCGGCCTTCTGCATGGGCTTGGCTTCGTTGTCTGCCGACGCTGACTCAGGATATTGGCTCAACATCCATTTCAACGATAGCTGAGAGAAGACGACTGCACCAGTAGCATAGGTCGTCATTGATTCAGTGTATCGCTGAGCAGTTTCCTCCAGGAAGTCGGACTTGTGAGAATGTTTGATGCTGAAGATTGATAGCTTGAGCTTCATGTCATTTCCCAAAGTCTGTGACCATGATTTGATAGCATCGAATGCCTGGGTGAGCGATTGATCGGATGTGTCCGTCTTGAATGCTTTAAGGACACCGCCACCAGAAGATTTGGATATTGTGTCGGCCAGCTGTGAGTCTCCCGATCGTGACAAAAGAGCAACAGCGAGGTTACCACGTGTTGGCGAAGCTAGCACTCGAGCAATACCCGCTCCAGTAGTTGGGCCAGCCCCGATAAGGATAGCGATACCTGAGGGTGGCATTATAGGCTATGCGGGATCTTCTTTAGACTAATGTTTTGATGATCCTCCGTGGTCTTGGTGTTGTGTAGACGTTCATGAGGAGAGTGACAAATTACATCGATAGACAATTCAGCGAGTGCTCTTATTACTACTGGACGTCATGTTTGGAGAGCCATGGTTGAATTAACGATCGACGTCATGCAGCCGAGGATTCCTCGCCGGGAAAAGTGCACGATCATTTCTTTCCAAAGTTTATTCAGCGTCTTGTATTAGGTCCGGTACTATACAACGAGTCTGTCCTCGTGGTCGAGGCGCGGCTCAAAGTGGTACGAAGGAAAAACCAACTTGTCGACAGAAAGGTACGGCTATTAAGCAAGAGAATTCTATGGGATTTTGACCTTGTCTTCTACAGCTTACTCTGCTTGTCCTTCTTGGTTCTTGTAGTGTTCCTACTTGAATCGACAGCCAGACATGAGTGAGTGCTCAGCGCGACGATATCATTTGATTCATCATAAATCTCGACCTGCAGGTCGAACCGTCCTCTGGCGATCTGCTTGGCCTGGATCCGTACAAAGAGCCAGTCAACACCCTCCTCGGGCAAGAGTTTCTTGACATCCAAGTTTAGTAGTAGAGTTGGATACCAGTAACTCGCACGAGGCTCTGCTCTCTTCTTCGACATGTCGTCAAACTCTTCTTTTGACAAATCTCGCCCCAGAATAGCCTCTTCAAGATCGAGGTTGACATAACTCTCGATCAATTGGGGAAAGATGTCCGCCACATAACCAAGCGCATCATTCGTGTGTCTTCCCTGCTTGCCCACCGGCTGGAACCTCACCCACTGATCCATCATACCCTTTGGAAAATGTGTCGGCTTTTGGCCTGGACGAACAAGATGCATGGCCATGTTCTGTCCTGCCCGTCGGAAGTCGGCAAAGGGATCTCTTCCACGTTTGACATAGTTCTTATCTTGACCCTGAGTGAGATCCGCCAAAGATACTGGTAGTGGTGATGGCGAGATCTTATATTCCGTGTCGAGAGACAACCCATCCTCATTACTCATGTTTGACATTGTGAGATACCCCTCGACCTCGTCTATCAACTTGCCTGAGTTCTCATCTTTTTGCGATAGTGTCAAATGCAAATTCGAAATTCTCGAGCCCATCTTGACATCCTTCACGGTGAAGATGGCATTGCCAATCGCTGTTCTACGCATGAATTCGAGGTGTAGGTTGATAACGTTCGGCTGTTTTCGTTTCGCATGTGTAAGCTGCATGTGTTTCGAGGCCACAATCATGAAAGCTGTCGTCACGTATCCGCCGTTAGGAACAGTGCCTATACACCAATCATGCTCGAAATTCACAGTGTATTTATGCGACTCGAGCTGCTTCACTGGTAGAATTTCTGCGAACGTGGTCATCTTGACGGTTTTAGATCTGGAACAGATAGTAGGACGCTGAGATCAGCAATAATTTCTGCAATATGTCAATGGTTCAGGAGCAATCTATGTTCACAAGAGCAAGGGTTTGAAAAGCACTGTCCATAGAGAAGATGGGACCTCGGCACAGAGCACTGGTGCTCATAACCCTGCATTTGGCCGAGCTCGTGGCTAAACGGATTCAGTTGCGTCTGATAGCATTGGGTTGGGGAACTCCTTCGCGCTCGTTTCGCACCGGCTTAATACTGGCAGCGGGATCACCTGTGCGCAGTCTTGCATAGATTAGTATCGACTTTACCATCATGGTGGAAGAGACAGAAATGCTGCACCTCCAACCATGGAACTCTTGGCTCTCTTGGCTTACGAGGAGGTCGATTGTGGCTAGTGCTCGCGGCTGAGCCTGAAACAAGAAAATGCCTTCTGCGTCACCAAATCGAGGAGCCAATTATGTCGGTTACGCAGGTGAGGATGAGACTGGGCGAGGATTATGCACAACTTGCGCCGACGTGGATATCAGTCGTTGGCAATGTATTAACGGTCGTTCTTGTCGTTGCCGTTGCTACCCTCGCTTTTGGTGTGCTTCACCGTTTCATAATGTGTTATATTCTTAGACATGGCATTTGCGAAACATCGAGGTCAACGGGCGAAATCAACCGAGGTGGTCTTTGTTAGCACCTTTGCCATTGTTATACTTTTTGCGCTGTATAGTGTTGGGAGGAATTACTCTGAATCTCATGGCTATCTGCGACAAGCACGCGCCTTGCAAGCGCTTGAAGGACAGGATATCGAGGCAAGCAACCGATCCCTATTTCACATTCAAAACTAACGTGCGCAGTGTCGAGATGTGCACAAAGTTTCCGGTGTGAGGCAGCAATGTGCCTTTGTCCGCACAAATTGCCCTGACGAAGAAGGTGGCCTGCTATCGTACCTACAGCTCTACTACTGCTCCCTTTCGCACGCGAAGCCTGTCGCCTTTACGATCCTGGTAATATGGATCAGTCTACTGTTCAGCACGATTGGCATCGCAGCCTCCGACTTCCTTTGCATAAACCTAAGCACAATTGCGGCTGTATTGGGCATGAGTGAGAGCTTAACAGGGGTCACTTTCCTTGCGTTTGGGAACGGCAGTCCCGATGTCTTCTCTACCTTCGCGGCGATGAGTAGCAATAGTGGCAGTCTGGCTGTAGGTGAGCTGATGGGCGCAGCTGGCTTCATCACTGCAGTTGTGGCTGGAAGCATGGCGATTGTCAAGCCATTTCAAGTCGCCCGGAAAAGCTTTGTAAGAGATGTTGGCTTTTTCGCTATCGCTGCTAGCTTCAGCTTGGTATTCCTGAAAGACGGCAACCTCAAACTCTGGGAATGCATCGTGATGGTGGCATTTTATGTCTTTTACGTTGTCTTTGTGGTGGCATGGCACTGGTGGTTGCAGAGGCGGCGGAGAATACGTTTAACAGAAACAGTTGCACGACTGCACCATCACATACCCGATTCACAAGAACTTGAGGTTCCTCATATCGAGATTGATGACGAGTCTAGACCTGTAGGCGAACGGTCACCGCTTGTGCGGTCGGAGTCGAGCGCCACTGTGACAACAGTGTTTACTCCTGGCACACCAGCTTGGAAATACGAGAACCACGAGGAGGATGATGAATCTAGAGATCGATATCTTGCAGAATTGCAAAGCAATATGCGCGTCGGAAGAACAAGGAGAGACCGCCGCAACACGATTACGCCCATTCGACCTAGTCTGATAGGAGCCATCGAATTTCGTTCCGTGCTCAATTCGCTCGAAAAGCGGTCAGTCACGAATCACTCAATTGGCCTTCGACGAGTCTCGGATGACAGCCGGCATGACCTGGAAGCTCGTCATAATGCTTCCCACCCGCAAATAGCTGTCACCATGCCTGAAGGGTCTGGAGACATTGGCGTTGGCGGTCGCAATCGAGCAGTATCGGCAAGCGACGCCGCTAGATTGCGTCTTGATCCCGATCTTCTCACCTCTTCCAGAGGCACTCCTGAGACAGCCATCTACAGCCCGCATGGTGAGCAGAGCAGTGCGGCTGTACATCGTCGAAGCATCTCCGAAACACCCCCCGCAGACTACTTGACTGCAAGATATTCCTCAACTTTACTGCTGTCACCTTCAGCAATGACAACGTCATCGGGTGCTTCAACTCCACAGCCATATATGGATCGGGGTGGTATGCTTACGCTACCGCCCATATCTACAGGGCCATTTACCAGTCCTGATTATCAGGAACAAGAGCATGCAAGGATACCGTCGCCTATGCTCAGCCCCAATATGGATGTGCCAACACTCAAGCTGCCTCAACCCGGTCATAAAAAGCCCCCACCAGTCGAGCGCTCCGTGTCGTATGTTAGTAGCTCTACCTCTTCACGGCCAACCAGTATTCGATTACCACCACCGGGCATGCCTCCAGACTCTGCGGGTGCTGCTTACACACTTGACAACGAAGATCTCGATGCGGAGGTTAGAATTTTTAGTTGGTGGCCTTACAAATACTTGCCAACACCGCAGACACTCCTCTCAACGCTCCTCCCAACACTTTACGATTGGCGGGAAAAGGGGGTCATTAGCAAGGTAATTGGTCTCGCTACAGCGCCCAGTGTATTTCTACTTGCCATTACTTTACCTGTTGTTGAACCCCAGGAAGACAAGGAGGACTTGGATCAAGCGACCATACCTAGCAGAAGACCATCACAGTCATTGTTGAATTTGATACCTGTAACCCCCACAGCCTCCTCAGCCAATAGACGGCCGAACGGAGAGAGTACACCCCATCCTCACGGCCGAACAATCTCTCGAAGCAACACGGATACTATCAAAATCGGGCGACAAGGAGATAGCGTGACATCAGAACAGCGTGAGTGGAACAGATGGCTCGTTATCCTACAGCTCTTCACGGCACCCATATTTATCGTGATGATATTCTGGGCGAATCTCGACGAAGGACATGACACGAAAGAGCTACTTCTGCTCTTGTTAGGGTCACTCACCTTTTCTCTAATTGGTCTGTTCTTGCTGTTGACCTTTACGACGCCCACGCGAGAGCCTAGATATCGACCTGTACTATGCTTTCTCGGCTTTATTGTGGCAATCGCGTGGATTTCGACAATTGCAAACGAGGTTGTCGGGGTGCTGAAAACGCTTGGAGTTATTCTCGATATGTCAGACGCCATCCTCGGATTGACGATCTTCGCTGTGGGCAATTCACTAGGTGACTTGGTTGCTGACATCACGGTAGCTAAGCTAGGATATCCTGTCATGGCACTTTCAGCGTGTTTCGGCGGCCCTATGCTTAACATTCTGCTCGGCATCGGGCTTGGAGGCATGTACATGACCATCACGAACGGACAGCACAAACACCAAAAACATCCGAACAAACCGATACAGTACAAGCCGTACGCACTTGAGGTGAGTACAACTCTGATGGTCAGTGGCATCACGCTACTTGTGACATTGATGGGCTTGATGATTGTGGTACCGTTGAATGGGTGGCGCATGGACCGTAAAATCGGCATTGGGCTTATCACTCTATGGACCCTCTCGACGATTGGAAATGTTGTTTGTGAGGTGTTGGGATGGGGCACGGAAGGCGCAACCACGATGTGACCATATGCTAGGCACAAAGGATTCGATTGGCCAAGGGAAACATCGACCTTGAGACTTGATATAGCGAGATAACTATTGAATTTTTTTGATCTGTTGTTCACTTTCGCGGTCTTTGGAGTAACATCTCGTCGATCAATTGGCAACTACCATTTTGACATCGATCCTCGTATAGTAGCAACAACCTGTATGTTTACATTCCACGCTCCTGCGGGGAGACTGCTGTTGATGCATGCTGCACCTTTGGTACCCCTCAAAACGTGGTTTAATAATGTATCCCACATGGCCGTAAACCAAGTTAGCATAAACACAGTCCCCTCCAGCGACAAGCATTTGGGTGCCGGATACCCGGCGCCATTAAGCTCCCAGACAGGGGATGACATCAAATTCACTCCGAAACACTCTCGAACCTCAAATCGAGCACAGTCGAGAACGTTTGTTCTCGCAACACGAATCGTGGCTCTGGACGATGAGATCCACCAGTGAAATCATGCGATTGGTGGCTGACTGTTACTTGCTTCACTGTTGCCGAGATTCCTGAAAGTGGATAAGGAACAGTGCCAATCATGCTCCTCGTGTCGCAAGATCAGACCAATCATGTCTTCATGAAGCTCGCATTCTTAATTACTCATCGGTGATAGAGTACGAACATTGGTGGGTGGGCCTCAGTAACTGGTATTCTCGTTGTCGCTTCTCATATTGCATGGCTTTGTGGCACTACAACACCAAACATGGATGTTTCGTCGCTACGATCAGCTGTTTGCAAGGGAGTGGACACGTGGGCCAGCACGCGAAGGCAAGCATGCTGTAACGACGATCCTCGGACGATCCCTCGACATGCCTGACTCGACGCAAGCATACGAGCTCTTCACTATATTTGTCCAGAGACGGTCACTCTTTTGTGGTGATGGAACTGATGATCATTCGGTGCTAATAACACTATACAGTTTGCAGTATGAAGTTGAATATGCCCGATGATGTCGCGACGGGTGCAACCCAAGCTTTCCAATGGCGCGTCCTTGTGCTGAGTGGGGTAGCGGGATTCGAAACGCAATAGGCGACTGGGCTTGACAGATGCCCGGCTCCCGGAGGAGCTACAGGTCGATGAGGGCCTAGAACACTAGCCACAACGCAGTGAATACGTACCTTTCTCATCATTCTCTCCTTCCTACACAGAACAAGCGAGCGCCTGCTTGACGAAAGTCGGCCCTTGGTCTTCCGCGTCTCATGACCGTGATAAAGACCCAGCCATTACTTGTTTTACGCCCGCTCTACTTCTCAACAGCGGTGTGCGTTCGTGTTACTCTACGTGTGTAAGCCTTGAAACAGAACGGAGCAGTGGGCCTTTTGATCAACCTCATTGGCCATGGTTGGAGATAAGATCGACGTGCCCGGACATCCACCATCGCTGTTTCTTGTTTGTTTTTATGCATCCCACTTCCTACAACCATTGTGCTCAACTACAGCACAACTAGAAGAGACCACGTTTCACTTCAAAGCTGTGACTACCGACCAACAGGCTCTTACTTGTAGTACATGTACATACAGTCCCTTATTTGTAGTGCCGCGTCCTCTAACAGGCTTTGAGCTACAACGGTCACAGGGGGTTTGCCAATATCGGAACTGTCTGACCGGGCTATTTGACATCCGAGACCCACCATCGCTAACTTTGCACATTGTCGTTGGCCAGACCCAATCGTTGCTGCCTCTCAGGACAATCTTCGGCCTTCTTTCGCTTGCTTACAGTACAGTACTGTGAATCCCTCAACTCTAGACCGCTGCAGGACGAACGACAACCTCTCTTCAATTGTCATCCTCTCGACAACCTTATCCTGTTCCGTCCTGTTTCGAAAAACATTTCCAGATAGTATCAGCATTGCTGACACCTATTCGAGTATTGTACAGTCAATTTCTGTAGCACTATTTTTGGCCTGCAAACGAAGATCGCCAGCCGCTGCTTCCTTGAACCCTTGATCTGCACGCTCAGATCAACCGCATCGCTTCACAGCACGAAATTGTACAGCACTGGCTGACTCACGCACAAAAATCGCCCCAGTCCAAAGCATTGTCGCTATCTGGTGTTGAACATCCTTGACGGTGTTCACGCACAAATTCATGCGTGATCCATTGATGTTGTCTCGTTAGAATTCTTGATAAACTCGATTCTCGAGAAAGCGCTCCCCAGGCTCGACTGCGTGCAGAATGACAAACGCTGTCGAGCCATGCTCGCAACCTTTCATCGATCGCCAAACGCTATGTATAGCAGGTGCCACTCCAGGTTTGGCCACCCACGCCGGCGAGGACGATTTTGCGCAAAGACTCCGGAAACACTATCGTTCGCCCGAGAGCAATGCGGCTGAAAAGCTCATCAAATTCAAGGCCGAACTAACCACCCTGCACGCCGAGGTCTTCTGGACAAGACTGATGACTGGCATGACCGAGATTTGTTCCGCTCAATTTGCATTTGTGTCGAAACGGATTCTGGTCGACGACCACCATACCGCTGTGGAAATGCCCGAGATTGGAGAGGTTGGCTCTTGTTTAATGGCTGTAGCGTTGTACTACAACGACGGCGGAACGAAACAAGGCATGTTGAACGACTACAAGTACTATGCCTGGAGTGCGCCATGCGCGTATATGAAGCACGACAAAGTATTTTTAATACCTGATTCTTTAAATACCTTTATCACCGACAATCCGAACCAGATCCCGATAGAGCCCGAATCATACCTTGGCGTGCCGTTGTTCGCTAAGGGGAAGTGTTACGCACATTTCGGAATGATGTGGACAAAGGACGGCCTGAAGCAGAAGGAAGGTTTGTCATGGACCTACATCGAGATGTTTATGCATTCTCTGGAGGATATGATCTCACAGAGATTGTTGGCAGGCCAAAGCTTCGTCAAATCGGCAGAAAAAGTTCAAGACGACGCGATTCGAGTCATTCCTCAGAGTGCTATCACAGCTACTCAATCACTCAAGCTTTATGCTCGATCACTATCACACGAACTTAGAACGCCTATGCAAGGCGTTGTTGGCATGCTTGACCTGATGTATGCGACAGTGCAAGAACAGCTTGAAGGGCAGACCAATACCAAAGTCCGACTAATATTTCAAAATCTGAAGAACAATATTGAGGTTGTCCAGGACAGTTCGAAGCGGGCGATAGAAGCTGCAGACAACGTTGTACAAGCCTATGATTTAAACATGCAGGTTCCTGAAACGCCGTGCCATGATCCTGATATGCCATCAGCAAATGTGACGAGCTATTTCGATATCAAGCCAAACATGACTGATGGGAGTCAGATTGTCAACCCACATAAGAGGAAGAGACTTACAAATATTACAGAGGGCAGCCCTCAAAACAAAAGTCGGAATACTAAACCATCGCTTCACCATGACATTGCTACACCTAGGTCACCTTTGTCATTCACGGCTGAGGCAAACGAGATGTCACCCGAATGGCAGTCAACACCGCTATTTCCCGAACACTACACTCCCTCCTCAATTACGCTACCTAACCCGACAGTGCTCACGCCGACAGAAATGGATAGTAACTTATTCACGCCAGGTGGCCTCCGTCACCAGAGTAACAGTAACATCCGAGAAGTGCTGCCAGTCGTGATTAACGATTCATTACGGACAGGCGGAAGGCCTGATTTTTCAGCATCAGAACCAACACCATTTGGCGAAAAGATTGAAGCGAGAACACGATCATCAAACGGGTTCAGCACGAAACAGGTGGTCAATTGGACGGTACAGCCCGATGTGCCGTATATGATACCGATTGACGAGAGAGACTTGTCGAAGCTTGTAGGTGCTGTTTTCTTGAATGCAGTCAAGTTTACGGAAAATGGAGAAATCGATATCAGAGTGCGCTTGAGCGACAACAAGAAGTACGTGGTGATCACTATCACGGATACTGGGGATGGTATACCCGAGAACTTTCAACCAGAGTTGTTCAAGGCATTTTCCAAGGAGGACGACTCGTTAACAAGAACAAAGGAAGGTCTAGGCCTTGGTCTATTAGTAGCAAAAGGCTTGGCCAGACGTGTTGGAGGCGATCTTACTCTTGTGCGCACTGCCGTTGAAGGTCCTGCAAAAGGTTCGGAATTTGAAATCAAGATACCGCTCGAAGCAGTAGAGAGCAATAGTCGATCAAGCACCCCCTTTCGAGCAACGAATGAGACAGCCACGGCAAGATCTTTACCGTGCACATCTGCACCCAATCATGCGAAGCTCCATGTTACCACCCCCATCGTCAGAAGGAATTCCTCTCCAGAGCCGTCATCGCCCAAACTGACGAACTCAATCCTCGAATTGAGAGCTGAAAGTCCGCAGCCTCAGATACGTCGACGAATTTCATCTACACCACGAGTTCCAATAAACAACAAAACTAGTCATGATCGTAACCTGGCTCAGAAATATCCGCTCACCTTTCTCGTT
>Ga0181469_100176_pt1 | contig 21464 bp, 18 predicted proteins | sample InSIn2SAF170_2_FD_119081 | JGI IMG/M metagenome (GOLD analysis project Ga0181469, IMG submission 119081) | Clean room microbial communities from NASA Spacecraft Assembly Facility at Jet Propulsion Laboratory, Pasadena, California, USA -... ... | reverse complement strand
ATTCACATTGTTGACCTTCTGAGCTCCACATGCCTCGATGCTTAGAAGCAGTTATCAGATCTATCAACCTACGTCAAGGTGTGCGGCAACTAAAAGGATGTTTGAGCACAGAACAAGTTTAGTTGTAATCGTATTTGTTGTGCATTATGCTGTGCTCAGAGCACAATGAAGGCCTCTCGAGTCTTCAAACTTCTAGCTGCCTCAGCAAGCTCAAATGGCTATTCTATACGTCTCGTCATAGCCAGTCCCTAGGTATAGTTACAGTACATCCCCTTCGTAAGTTTCCTCATCGCTATGCTAAAAGCGGACCGAGCGGCCGCGCCAACTTTTTTGAAATATCAAGGAGTATCGCTCAATTGTACGCCAGCCATGTCTTCGCTATGCCAAAAGATCAAATCTATACCGGTTTCCATGTTTTACAGCATTGGTAGGACCAATGCAAAAGCTAGCACTGCTAGTAAGTGTTTGTAAGGTATTTCAGTCAGGTCGGCACCCGACTTGACAGCTACTGGTGTGGCTGAGGCACTGCTCATCGCGTCGGCCTTCACCATCGATTGTGTCGAGATCTGCATAGTGGTCAAGGGGCTAGCCACAACTGCGTCGTCGGCGACATCTGACGCCGAAGTCGTTGCTGGTCTCGGGACTGGTGTGGACGTAATAGGAAATCCCGAGATGTCGTAACTAACCGGTAGGGTTGCGGTTGCAGGATCATAAATTATAGTTGTGGGGAATCCTTGTTGATTGTATGTGGTCCTTGTCTCAAAGCCAGACGCAGAGGATGCCACAGGCAAATGAGACGACGAGGAGTCCGAAGGAAGATCTGTCTGTATAATTGTTAGCATAAGTTCAGGAGGTCAACAATGTGAATGGAGCACAAGAAAAGGGCCTACGAACGAATTGAAGCAGCGCTTGGCGGGTGGACCTTGCCATCACTGCCAATTGTCCACCCGCTTGGCAATCCACTGACGGAAGAGTAGGTAGTAGAAGTGTGACTCACGGTAGTTACTGCGGACGCACTGGCTGTTACCCATGGGTAACCGGTCCGTGTTGCGTACTCTGAGCTCGCTGAAGCGTCTGTGGATAATGGTACTGGTTCACCAGAAGCTGATGTAACGGTTGGTGTGTTCGAAACCGATGGTGTATTCTTGCCGGTACCATTTGAGCCGATTGTGCCACCGTTTGACTTGATCGATTGCCACGATCCGGAGGTCCCTGAATATGAGTACGATGAGCCGGTCGAGTAGTCAGTGACTGCGATCGATTTCAAGTGCATCGTATAAGGGCCGTTGGAGTAGTTGATCAATCCACCGGCCCAAGCGATGACACCCGCAGCGTTGGCTGGATCGCCACCGGCCCAGACCCCGACCTTGACCTGCATTGGTGTTTGAGGATACTGACCAGAATCTGCGGCTGCTGCTGTCAGGACTCGGACTGTGTTACCATTGATGGACCAGATTATCTGTTCGGATGTCCAATCAATGCTGTATGTGTTGAAGCCGTCGTGATTACCTGGGGCTGCATGGAAGGCGCCGCGGTCGTATGTGGTTGTCAAGCCCTTGCCAAAGTAATTGCTCTGTACTTGAGTATCATCACCTCCCAACCATTCCCAATCGATCTCGTCAAGGTCATCGGAGAGAAGGACAGCGGAGCTGACAACGCCTTGACCTGGTGCAGCCTTGATGACGAAATCAATATGGCCGAACATGATGTACCACTTCGATGTTATTGTTGGGGAGTCGCCGCTCTTTGCAACTGTGAAAGCTGCGCCGTTTGAATCATAAGTCGGCGCTCCCGAGGTAGTGAAGTCACTTGAAGAGCCACTTGCAAAGTTGATGTTCTTGCTCGTGCCGAGAGCAGTATCGGCTGGACATGCTGTTTTTTCGTCAGAAGAATCCTTGGATTATCAGTTGGCAGACTTACTCTGAGTCAGCGGATTGCAAGATGTGGAGGTCTGTGCTGATGTGAGCGCAGTAAAGACAGAGAACACTGTCAATAGCAGCAGCGACTGGCGACTGTTGTATCTGTGCATGGTTGAGTTTGCGACGGGAAGAAGCATGAAAGAAACACGGCTAGTAACTCTCGATGCGAAGGCAATGATAAACCAATCGATACACGAAAGTGAAGAACAATCAGAAGACTATATGCACGAGGATGAGTGAGTAGTATGCAAACAGCCGGGAACACAGTCCTTGATTTATTCAAGCAGGTTTGCGAGGTTGGTCATTAGAAGCAGAAACGATGAGTATACAGTAGTAAGCACAGCCCTGTTATAACGAACTCTGCACACGTTACATACCAACCACCAGCCATCACCATTGGTTGTGTTTCGAAATCGTGGCAAGTCACGCCAGTGCCATCGAAGCTCCTGTGCTGAAAGGTGAGGTTGGGCAGGGAGGTTGGTCTGCTGCTAGTAAGATAGTGGCTGGGAATAAACATCGGCAGCTAGCAGTTAACCTCAACGCTAGCCAAATTTGGGTAGGTCGATCACCAAATCCACAACCTTAAACGAAAATAGATCACCGCAGCCACCGCTCGTTGGTGATTCTGGCCACCGCCACACCTTCCATGCTTAAATTCCGTGTTTCTGCACGTGCTGGTATGCATGCCGCGTTGCCCGGGTGCATGTGGTCAGCCCCTTGGAAGCACGTTTCATGCACCAACACTCCCTTCATAGCACAGATGATGAAACAGCAGAACATCACAAGGTGCACGATCAATGTTTCAACTTCAAAAGTATCGAGGACCTCAATACAGATGTTAGCATACCTCCTTAAGATTACGAATTCCGCAAGACTCCTATTACAATGCGAACAATGATTGTCTTAGTGGTGTCCGCCCCAATGAAGTGCAATGAGACTACATTGGATAGGTACAGATTATTGAGTCTGCATGAACATATGAACTCGCTCGAACGCTAAATGTCATGAAAAGGCCATAGCAATCCTTCATCGAGCTAACCTATACGCCTGCTGGACTTTACGTTCCTATCTCATGTTCAAATTTCTCCCTTGACGCCACGGTTTGTCACTGTATGTCGTTCCACATCTTACTGCTTCAGCGACATCAACGAGCTCGATCTAGCTCCTCTCGGCACTGGTAACATGCTCACACGCTTCCCTCTTGCACTTGATGCCGAAGAAGGTGGTCTTGTAATGTTTCTCTTGGACAAAGGGCTCGAAGCCATTTCTGTAGACCTGTCGTCCTCGAGTAATTCGTTTTCTTGTTCATCGTCGTTCGAATTGCTGCCGTTTCTCGCATCGAGGATGCCCGGCTGCTGCGTCCTCCTGGGAGGTGTCTTCATCATGGCATCCAGACTGTTCATCGGTGAAGAGGTAAATTGATGGCAGGTTGGGGAGGAAGCACGTTGCGGAATTGCAGTGGTAGTTCTTGAGCTGCGCAAGGAGGATGTTGGACGGACTGGATGTGATACACCAGCAGCCGTCGAAGGTCTGTTTGCCAAAGACGAAGGCGCTCTAATAGTGCCCGGGATTGGGTTAATCCCAGTGCGAGATTTTGAGTATGGCACTGGTGCTAAAAGGCCACTTTCATTAGGCATTGGTGATTTGATACGATCCGCAAATGATCTCAGTTGTGAGTGACTGTGTCTTTGCACAAGAGGAGCACGGAGAGAGGGAAGTGGTGATGATGTGGCTTGCCGGCTTAATGAGGTTCGTAGTGGTATGGCAGTCGACGATGAAAAAGATCTAGGCGCAATGCGATAGTACGATGAAGGTGTGATAGATGCTCGCTTATCATCTGTCGTAGCTTCTCTGGTTTTGACTGTGGAGCTCCACCTAGGCCTGTCCGATGGGGTCTCCGCACGTCGGGATGGAAGCGGAACCACTGGCGGCCGATAAAGTCCCTGTTGGTAGATGGACGGTGGAGCAGGAGACATTGCTCGGCGGGATGTGGCACCGGCAGGCGTTGTCGGTCGATTAAATTGAGATTGTATAGATAGTCTTCTATTGTTGGCCAAGACAGATGGCGGGTGTGATGGCGGTGTCGCTCGAGTTTTGGTGTATCCGTTCAGTCCATACCGTGGAGTCGGCTTCTGTATTGGATGAGGTGGCAGATCAATAGACGAAGCCGGAGAGCTTCCTGGTGTACCAGCAAACGTGCCACTCGAATGGGAATGGTTCGTGGAAATAATGCTAGATATCGATTCCCTCAGACTCGAATTCGACTTGGCAGACACTGGTTCAAGCATAGGAGCAAGCTGGTTTATGCAGTCCTGTAGGTCTCGCGTACGAGCAGAGAGGTCTTTGTTAAGGCGCAGTATCTCTCCATTGACTGTCAGTCTGTCTTTCAATCCCTTCTGTATGATGGTTAGCACTCGTTGTATGGCCGGCATATAGTGCATTCTCTTGGCTTCGAAACTCTCAACTCGTCTCGCCAATGCTGCAGGGTTGGTACGTGCGTAGCCTGCCTCGACTGCGTCCTGGACTTTGATGGTGCTTCGCTCGACTGACTCCGCCATCTTTTGAGCCTGTCTGCCTGCATTTCGGAACACCACAATCCATCTGTCCTCACTGAGTTCCCTTCTCAGCCGATCGGCCTCTTCTGACAATTGCTGCCAGTTCTTCTCTAACCGCTCACGTTTGTCTTGCAGTTCCCTGCATGCTTGTGGGAACATATGATCAGCGCGTGTCTCGAAAAGTGATATTCGCATGGGCAGAAAGTCCAAGGATGCCCTAAGTGGTTGCATGCGTGCAAACAAACTGATAAGCTTTGTGTCGTCTTGGGGACATTCGACAACGGGTGATGCTAGAGGTGATGATTCAAATGTCATGCTAAACCTCGAAACCCTTATGTCGTCTTTCTTCTTCGTAGGCTCTCCGATGAAGTTCTCCAGCTCGTTGATATCGATCTGCTCTTCCGGTTCCTCTTTTGTCTTCGTCATGTAGGCCATATGTCGCTTTTCTTCCATTTCGAACACCAGTTGGCTTAGGCTGTCCAATTCCTGACCAACTTCACCCAGTACTGTATTCCAAAGCTCTTCCCATTCCATTGCGACCTCGACCTGCTCATGAATCCGCTTCAGTCCATTCCTCACATCGTCCCAGCTGGTCAGAGTAAACTCCATTTGCTCAACGACTGCACGCAGTTCCTCCGGACGTAGGTCTTCAATGTCTTCTCTGGATTGCAGCTCTTCGATGGAGAGCACATAGACGTTGATTAGGTGCTCGAACTTGTTGACTGTCTTGTTCATCTCCTCCAGGGATTCTCTGCCCGCCGCCGCGGCCCATTCAATATCATCATCTCCATCGAGGTCTCTCAGCATCCGCAAGGCTTTTCGGTTCCATGAACTGATCTGCTCAGCTGCCTGCCACAGTGCTCTACACGCTTTCCTTGCAGTCGACAAGTTTGTTATACTGGCCGCCAATTGTTCTGCCTGGGGCAGGCTCACTGAACTCAACCCGGAGAGTTGGCTGCTTAGGGAAGCACGTGAGAAGGAGTAGACTGAGTTCGTCCTCGATAGTGGTTCAGGTATGAAGAACGAGCTGGCATCGCTTGATGAGGAGGACTTCTCGACATGTTTGGCCCTTCGCCTCCTGTCGCCAGGATTTTTGGGTACGAGGAGTTGGTGCAGGTCGAGGTCGAAGGAAGGTTCGCCAAAGGACAATTCTTGCGTCGACATAACCTGGCACACTTTGTACACGCTACCGACTCTTGTCAGAGCGTTTGACGCGTCTGCTATTCTGTTATTTGCTTTGAGAGGGTTGGTGTCGACAATTGTGGCATGAAGTTTGTATGTGTAGGAGATCTAGTACGGAGTGCGTCTGGACAGTTGTGGAAATGTTAGGCTTATCGGCTAGTGTTGTAGTACACTGACGGTGCATCCGTCATTCTACCGAACTATGTAGTGTGCATGCGAGAGTGGTTGCCTTCGAGAGCCAGGATACATAGTATACAATTTGCAGCAAACACAATTTACTGCTGGTTGTTGGAGTCGGGCATGCTCTGTAGCACTCAGGCCGCAGTACGTTAGAGTTCAAACTGCAGCCACTCAACGCACTTTGACCCTGCGACCTGCAGCACTAAGGACCCATTTTCTGCGGTCATTCGTCTCACAAATGTCAATTTCGGGCAACATGTTTTGGCACGCCCCATCCACCTGCATAATGTTTGTTTACAATTCATGATCGGAAGCCTGTTATTGCTGCCTCCTCACGTACTGTAGTATGGTGGAAGTCAAAAACCTATTGTCGCGTCCAACCTGCACCTCGGTACCTCCAGATCTCCCAGGATTCTTGCAAGACGACAAGGGAAGAAGCACAGCCATTTGCCACATTTGAGCTTCGAGCACTTCTCGAGATTGATTGGTCCACAGATGTTAGTGGTTCGAGGCTTGAATCTCGGCCACATCCGCTAATAATGTGGCTAAAGGAGGAAGTGGAATCTCGTAGATGACTTTGTAATTCGTTTAATTATCGTCTAAGAAGTCCTCTTGATGGGAATACTGATCTCTGCCTGGTGTAACATTGAACCATGACGAAATGAACTTTGACGGTAATTTCCTCGACAATCTATCCCGCCAATGTCATCCCACGACCCGTCAACGCCAAAATATGTGCAGTGATGTACAGAATGAACACATTCGAATAAATACACCCCCAACCCTGGTCATGTCAACACCATATTGCCCGAGCCCCTCTCAACTTGATCATCAAATGATTTCCTCTCGTTCCCAACCCCTGCTCTTCAAATTCTCGAAGCCTTTGCTGGGATGTGGTTTCGATTCATCCTTATATTGCGACACAAATGGATTGGGGTCGTCGTTTTTCAGGTTTCCGAACGTGTGATGGAGTTCTCGGTGCTTCGCTTCATCTGCTCGGACATAGAGCAGGAGATCTCGCATTGTTTGATGTCCTTCCGGCATGTTCCAGTACTTGATAGCAATATCTGGCGCTTGCATGTTGTTCCATTCTGGGATTCGCCCCTTATCCAGGTCCTCAATCGCATATGTGTAGGTCTTGACTGCTTCTTCTTCAAGATAGCCGACAAATCGGTGGCATGTCTTCGGGCTTATCAGGTAGGCAATGAAGAAACCATTCGCAAAGACACCTTGTGCACCAAGGATCATTGTCTTCATGAACCAACCAGGTTGCGAAAGCTTCAAGAACGACAATAGGTGCATACGTTCGTTGTACGCGTCCTCAAGTAAACTTTCTATATGGCCGTTATCACGAGACAGACGTCGCAGGCTTCGGAAGTGTCTGAGCATAGCAGCTGTCATACCTGGAACACCAGCAACGGTCTCAAGGAAGATGAAGCGGGTGAGCCACTTTTGCGAACTCATGATATATGGCTTGGAATCGTCGTGGCGGTACCCAGTACAAAGGTCTGTGCCCCATCGCAGGACCTTGACCATCCCTAGTGCTACCTTGTCGGACCACGACCGAGTCGGTCGATGATCAATCTGGATGCTGGTGAGTTGTGTAGCGGTCAAGTCTGGATGTGGCCATGCTGCTCGAGTCTCCTTGATGTTGGGTAGGTCCTTTTTGGGAGGAAAGACTTCAATCTGCGATGCTCGGGATGTCGAGAATTGCCTGTGAACGTTGAGGCCGATTTGGTGGCTGCATCTCAGCGCATTGCTGGGGAGTTGGGACGCAAAGCTGCGTGTCACAGCTCTGCTAAGGTTTTGTGCCAGTCCTGTATTGATGATTGTTCTCGTACTGTTCATTGTTGTGCTTAGTAGTTTGATAGTAGTACGGATTCGTTGTTGTCGATGGTTGTCAAATGTTTGGTGATGGTAGAAGGCGGGTATGAGAAACGAGATACAGTATCTTTGTACTTATATCGAGCGCAGGTCGTGCCTGTGAGCACGTCCCCTTGTTCTGATACTTTCCGTTCCACTGCTCTTCCCGACAATACACGGCTCAGGGCTCCTCATTTACATCATTTACAGCCAATGAGCAAGCGTTAATGGCCATGACTAGTGTAATGAGGCCCATGGCGGTTTTGACATCCTGCGGCTTAGAAGTGATATTTCTGGAACAACGATGTCCAGCAGCTTCCGTATGGTGAAGTCGTGGTGCATGGGTACAGTTGCATCAAAACTTTGGCGTGCAGATGACCAGGTCCCGAGAAGTCGTCTCGGTTCACTGACTGCCGCAGGATGTGGTCCACATCCTGCGGCGTCTAAACCCCTTGTAGCAGACTTAGGCGATGTCCATAAGCAGGGTTACTATGTAAGCACGCAGCCTGCGAGTACTTGTACATGTCCAGTCCTCTGGGTGGTGCGGCATATCTCCTCAGTATCTGTGCAAGTGCCATGAGCGACGGAGCTTGAGATATCGGGAGCGCGAATTGTCTGCTAAATTAGAAATCTTTGTCAGTGTATTTGAGAATTGAAAACAGATGTTGATTCGTTAACAGTGGCCAAGATTATTCGAAACTTCAATTACAGTAGCTCATAGGCCACCAAAGTACAACCGGAATAAACCGGGTTTTTTGTGATGGGCGCATGATTCAGCCTTGTCCGTCCCGAATTTTCACTTCTGTGTCAAGGACATCATATTCGCGTTGATTTCCAATATTCATGAAGACGTCGCTGATTTTAATCACTCAATACAACATCCACAATACGACGGAACAATTGTGAAGCCTAACGTTCACCGTATTGAATACTGTTCTTGCACAAACAATTAGGAAATATCCCTTGATCACTTTCACATGCACCAGTGGTCAGGCTGATTTGCATACATGATCGATGATGTCGCCCAAGTAACTCAGCATAAAGACTTTCATCACGCCGAGAACGAGGACTCTCCTTCCTTTGTGGCGATTTCGTCAGTCTCAAGCTTTATCACATGAGCAGGGTCAGGTCCCTCTTTGAGATCTTTTTTCAGCTTCTGCAAAGCTTCCTCAGTTCCTTGTGCTTCGCCGACCACCTACACGCCACTTGCTTAGCTCGACGTACTTTTACTTATGAAGGTCAGGCTCACCTTATCGTCATTAGTGTTCTTAACCCAGCCAGTGATGCCATAGCTATTTGCTTTCTTCTGTGTGAAGGATCTGTTACGCAGTGGTCAGCCCAGTCTTCTATGCAGTACATCCACGTTCTGACAAGCATGTCACGAAAGTGCATACCTAAAGTTCACACCCTGTACCGTGCCATGGACTTTGAATGAAATTCGACTTTGTGACATGTTTATAAGCTGTGAGGGATGACTGTCAAGACTTTGTAGCTTGAGATATTGGGGTACTGAGTAAGAGCTGAGGTTATAATCACGCGTTGAGGATAAATTGTGGTCTGTTTGGTCGATTTGTTTGCCAGGCTTGACCACTACTTTGAATTCAGGGAAAATAATGAAGTGCAGTCACATTAATTTCGCTGGTACTGTACTATGACTTCACATTGATCGACCTGATATCATACCGCATGCGGAGATGCTGTAGAGATATGCAGAATATTGTACATAAGTCATGTAGTCACGCGAGTAGTTTTCTCGACGAGAAAATCACGTTTAGCACATCTAAGCAACATGATATGCCGTCGACGATATGGTTAAGACCTCTTAGGTATCAACACTTTGCAGTACGAGAACTTCAGCTTGCAATTGATGTCAGTCACATGTGCACAAACACCGCTGTGAAGTCATCATCCTCGAACAGTCTGCTTCTTAGCCTGCTTCTTCCTGCCTTTGTCGGCCTCCTTTTCCAAAAATTTCTTCTGCTCTTCAGCTGTCATGCCTTTCATCTTACGGTCACGCTGGTCCTTCTTCAGCTTCTCGGCTTGTCTCATTCTATCCTCCTCTGCTTCTTTGTCTGCAACCTTCTTCAATTTACCAGACTCAGTCTCTCGTAGTTGTTTGATCTTCCTGCTGACCTCTGGTCTGAAATGAGCGTTGGTAACCAGGTAATCCTCGAACCTCAGGAAAACCTGGAACAAGGACAGAACACTCGCATGATCGTTGTCCTTGGGCATTCGGAAGCAAATATGAATCCTCTTCTTCGGTTTGGCCTCGTCAATCGTCATTGGCTTCTCGGAAGGCTGATCGCTCACAATAAAATATTCAAAGTAGTCTCCAGCCTTTTCAATTGCGGTGATCAACTCCTTTGTGAGCATAGTATCTGTTACTTCGGCGCTCTCGCTCATGACGCTGGCCCAATTTGGCAGCTTGGCATTATCCTTGGTAAATGTCAAGCTCAAATCGTATCGTTCCTCCCTCAGCCGTCTCATGCTCAACTTGTTTACCACAGCGAAAATGAATGGATCGTAAGTAGAGTTCGAGACGGGTTTGACCTTGCCAATTTCTTCGCTTCCTGGGACTGCTGGCGCAACGAAGTTCTTCTCGTTGCCGTCAAATGCATAAATCACAGCTTCGACGCGTTCGGGTTGTGGCTTCACTGACTCAATGAATATGCCTGCAAGTTGCTCGGCCGCTAGGGCAAGGGGGTTATACCACTTCCATAGGATGATTTTGATATCCACAAAAGCTGTGTTCACACGACCAGTTGCGTAGCTCTCGAACTCATATGCAGTCTTCTCTTTAAGCACGTCCTGCGCCAGATTGTCCCCACTCAGTTTCGCAGATGCGCTGATCAAACTGTCGCCTTGAACGCCCTCCGAGTATGGAACATCTTTGACCTGGTCTCCAAACCCGACAAGCGCGAACTCGTTATCCAGGAGGGGTGATGCGGTAGCTATGAACTTTCTGGCTTTTCGTCGGTTCCGTCTCGTGCCCCAGAAATGAACTAGTAGAGCGAGAGCGATGATAGGCAGCATAGCTATCTCGAATTTGAAGTCATCGATAGTGGTTCTTTCCCACACTCGATACCATTTTGTGTAGACAACTGGTCTACTACCAGAGCCAGTGATAGCTGTCGGTTCGGCCGCTGCTGCGTCTGCAGGCGAGCCAGGAATGGACACTGGTGAGGCAGCTGGTGGTGCAGCATAATCGCCGAAAGCTGCAAAATAGTTAGCAACGACTGTTGGAGGTATAGGTGGATAGAGCTCTGGAACGAAACAGTTCATGCCTGCTCATGCACGTACCATCATCGTGTACCTGAATTTGCGACGGCTTCTGACCGAGCAGATTCTGTATAAAGTCCATACCGGGCGCAACACGTATGCAAGTCAAGCGAATGAGTTGCAGACCGAAATAAGGAAGGAAAGCGAATGTATGTATGAGGAGGCTTCACAAGTTAAAGCGGAACTAAACAGTACAACAAAGTGGGGTGTTCGAGTTTGTGGATTGCCGAGCTTGAGAGCTTGAAGCTTGACCCTTTGAAGTGGAAGGCTGGGACTACAATTTCCTCACCTCTTCTAAGCCCTTTTCCAGTATCTTCGCAATAATTCTAACCTACAAAGGAGGCCTCCCGAAGATCACAGTCGATAACTCGATATCGCCATTTGGCATTTCTAACTCTTATCGTATTGCTGTACAAGACATATTTAGCGATGAACCACCGAGTGATACTTTGCATAATATTCAGACGATGACGTTATTTTCTCTGTGATGAACGAACTGCCACACCAAGCTTTATACAGAGTATTGCCCATCTATCACCATACGTGTTTTAGGTGGAGAGAAAAGACTGTTCTGCTTTAGTAAACACTTCGACTGATTTCTCTTTCGTTTCGAAACTTCTGAGTCAAACCCCTCTTTGCAGACGTTATCTACCATGCCAGCTGGAACCACCACCGATTATGGCAACGTTGGACTGCCTCCAAAGTGTAACGCGGATTTCTGTTTAATTCCATTGGGAATGTCAGATGCGAGCGTATCTAAGCAGATTGCAGAGGTCCAAAGACTGGTACGAGGTCATCCAGAGGTGAAAGCCGGTAACGTCAGCTGGAGCATGCATAGTGCTGGAACTACGTTGGGTGGGTTTCCCCCAGAACCGCGTCCCTAATAGCAATCCCTCGAGGTCAAATGCCAGTGCCACATGCTGCAACCGAATTCCTCAAGTTCTTGGGCTCGCTCGTGGCTGTTTCAGTCACCGGCCAGCTAGTTGCTCAGCCGCCCGTGCATCGATCGAGTTCCTATCAATGCTAACGTATTATAATAGAGGGGTCATGGTCAGCAGTAACCAGCATAATCGGGCAAGCACACCAACTTCTCCACGATCAGGGAGTGGCACGAATCCAATCAGACATCCGAATCGGTTCGAGGACCGACAAGAAGCAGACGGCACAGGACAAAGTCGATGCTGTAGAGCGCTTACTAGCAGCGGACAATAATGATACTACTGAGGAACCTGGAACAGTAAGTTGAGCCAGCAAAACACCGTCTCTTGCAACGAATTGTGACTGACTTTGCGGAACCTTAGAGACACAGCAAAGACACAACAACTGATGCACCAAATGCAACTACGATGCCGGGTGAGATCAGTGGTGTTATACCTGATGAATAGATGGAGACCCAAGTATTGTATTAGGAGTGGTGTGTGTATCCCCCTATAAATTCGAGTATTTAGCATGGCTTTTGGACCTTTCACGCACAGATTAGGTAGGTAGTGCTGAGACAACATAAGCTGGTCTCGGACAGACATGCAAAATGGTCTATTGTTCCTCGATTGTTCGACACTGAGCAATGCTCGTGCCACGGAGGCAGGATACTCAGGTCTGCCAATCAGAATACGTTTTTGCAGTCCCCACAAATCCCTGCGGCTTGTTGGGTTTGTGTAGGAAATCTACGATTGGCCGCTGCGAAAGTGTCATCAATGAGACTAAACTTGAGATAAATACCACACTTTCACCTGCAATGGGTTTCAGAATTGTGAACCATGATACCAACGAGATATTCGTTGGCCGCCTTTCCTTTCCGTCAAGCCATCACATCTAGACTTTCAGCGCGCATGAATGGGCCATCATCGACATTCTGTCTCCTGTAGGAGCGAAAATACAAATTACCACTGCATATTTGAGTCTACAGAGCGAACAGCGAATAATAGAACATGGACCCTGAACCCACAACAACAGTTCCAACGGCGACTGATACAGTACAGCTCCCTCCGCAAATCGATCTCAGCTATGTGACCAGTGAACCAACAGCCAATGGCACACACACTCCTCCTGAGTCTGGCGACAACTACCCTGTCTTTTGTCGTATTGCAGCCTACCTCAACACCCGCTGCCCGACCGGTAACTTCACCCTCACATACCTAACTGAAGGAGGTGCAAACACGATCTGGCTAATCCGCTTCTCTCCCTCTTCGAACCTCTACCTTCACGATTCCAAACTCATCCTTCGTGTACGCAAGGATATCCCAACCACCATCCCCATGGCCACTCTCCGCACACAGTTCGAAGAGCACATCGTACCACTTTTCCAATTTGATCCGGGTCTGCTATTACCAGTACATCTCATCGAGATCAATGACAGAATTGAGCAGACCTTGAATGCACAACTCCGAGATTTAGAAACTAATGGACAGCGCAAAGAAATGCGTCGAGGCATCTACCACGCACCCTTCGACACAGAGCCGTACGCAATGCTAATGCCGAATCTGGCATATGGAGACGGCAAAGTGATCGAGTTCAAGCCAAAATGGCTGATGCAAAGTCCAAGTGCACCGAGGGACGCGCAACGGTGTAGGACTTGCGCTCTGAATGCCATGCGGCGAGAAACGAAACAAGGATCCGGCAGGGGTGATTCAGGGTTCTGTCCACTCAACCTCTTAGCCCAGAATGATCAGATTTTGATCGAGGCACTAAGACACATTTGGTCCGATGAGAAGACTCTAGAAGCTTTCATGGGGAAGTTCAAACAGAGAGTGCAACCAGCATTGAGCCATCTGCAACGCTTACAATTCAAGGATAACGGTGTTGGCCTGGAAGATTTTCGAACACCAGAAACAAGAGACTTCTCAGTAGCCATGGCATTACGAGACTGCAGTGTCGTCTTAAAAGCCACTACCTCTCAACAGATCAACGAGATACAGATCCCCCTTGTAAAGTTCATAGATCTAGACCTGAAAGACTCCCGTGGCGGCAAAGTCAAAAAATGGGCAAATATTGAACAGGACCTCATAACCGGCGGCTGGTACTCCTCCCAAAATCACCTAGGGGTCCAATGCGCAATATCACGCACCCCATCTAACCCAGTCAGCTAACCAAACAAACAGATGAATAGCTAGATAGATAGATAAAACATCCAAACAAGTAAACCAAATAACCCCCAACCTCCCACCCCAACTCCAACACCAACACCACACCACCCCCATCCACCCTCCAAAACCCCTCACCAATCCCACCGAACCCCAACCAACCCATCCACCAATCCCCCCATCTCCCCACCCCCAAGAACCCCCCTCAACGCCCCCAAAATCCTCCCCACCAACCCCTCCGACAATCCCCCCATCCTCGCACAATAAACATCCACGCCCCTAGGCGTAAAAACAGTCTTCTCAAACCACGTGACAACCCACCCTCCTTCCTCGTCCCCGTAGCCCAGAATCTCCCAGTGACTTGCGCCGGCGATGCGGAGCCAGCCGTTGCCGCGCCAGGTATATGCGGCGCCACCCGGCACTAGGGGGTTAGGGTGGTCGATGCCGCGGATCGTTTTTAGCTTTGTGGTGGAGGGGGAGAGGGGGAGGTATGTTACTGTATCCGAGAGAAGGGTAGGGGAGGAGGGGAGGGAGCTGTATGTTATTGTTACGTTGCGGGCTTTCCTCCACATTGGGAGGGTGGAGTGCGTTACGTGCCAGGGTTGAGCGGTTAGGAAGGAGTGGGTGGGGGCTGTGAAGGGGGTTGTTGTGGAGGAGAAGGAGGATTGGGATGAGGATGGTGGGCGGAATATTAGGGGTTTTGGGAGAGGAGGGTCGGAGGGTGTTGACATGGTTTGGTTGTGAAGTTGGGGTTGTTTTCGTTTGTGTTGGTTGTGGATGGGTGTGGTTCGGGTGGCGGGACACTCGGAGTGAGGGATTTTGAGCTTTGTTGTGTAGACGACTCTCTGCTTAGCGTATGTAGGATGTTAATGTTAATTGTGTCTCTTGTCTTGGATTGTTCGCAAAGCGGAATATTGAAGGTAGAGTAGCAGCTTTCTTTGTACTTTGATTATAAAATTTAGCGTGCCTACGGTAGTCTACCACCCTCGGACCATAACATATGTCGTCCAAGAGGTACTTTATAATCATTCTACACAAGTAATATGGCCGCAGAGTGGCAGGTTATCTCCGGTTGTCCCGTACCATTGTGATTGTTTGGTATCAATTTATGCGATCCGGTCTAACTCCTAGCCTGGTAGATGCTAGTTATGCTATGCCATGTCTTGCTAGCTTCCATACTCCGTGTGTATGGTTCCTGAGTGAAAATGAAATAGAAGATCATAAAATTGTACCATAAACACCTTCATTGGGTATCGTTAACGCTAAAATGCAGAAAGGTATTTCACAAGAATCGAACATAACCTCGAACTGCCGTCCACTGAACCCATCAGACTTGATGTCCTGTCATAGCAGGGACAGGTGGCACGTCCAGCTCATCAAGAGTGTATGCCTTAGACTTCGTGGTCTTCGAAGGACTTCCAATAGGACTCGCTAATGCTAAACTCCTCGCTCGAGCATGCAATTTTCTCTCTTCCTCGCCATTCCAGTCCTTGGCGAGATCGATCCGGACAGCCTTCAGCCATGCCATTATTGTGCACTCAAACGCTCTCAGTACCTCCGAAGCCTGTTCGGTGGCATTGATCGTTGCCATTACATCAAGCTTCAGTTTCGTTTCAAACCGTAGTTCAGCAGCTTTCAACCAGTACCTCATATTCTCAGCTCGTCTGTATGGTTTGTTGACATCGTCATGGCATTTTTCGATATAGCCAAATTGTCGCTTCGACTTCTTTACTGCAGCATTGTGCATCCGTATGAGTTTCTTGCCATCGACCAGAGTATACCAAAACTTGTTCTGTAAAGTCATGTAGCTCTCTTCCACCGAAATATTTGTCTCCTCAAGCAAGAAGCGTAAAAAGTCGAGCGTTCGCTCATGGTCAGCGTTGAGCCAGTTGGAGTCATCCACCCACTGCCACCGTTTCCGCGATCTTCGTTCTGTCTCGTCCAGCTTGGCTTCTCTGTCTATCATCATGCCAATATCACTAACCCAGACAAGTATATTGAGGCGTTCTTGTTCACGAATTCCTCCTGCAAAGTTCCGCGATGCCGCCTGTTTCAGCACGTCGAGGACATTGTACAATTCTTTTCGAAGCTGTGCGTCTGGTTTGATAGAATTTAGTCGTTGTGGGTTCGGATGATGTGTATAATACTGTCGTGCAGCTCTTATTGCAAGTGTGGTGGTATCTAATATGTGTAATCCTTCAATCTCATAGAAACCTTGCGTAGGCTTTTCGTCGTCCTGTTGGGTCTTGTCGGTCGCTTCTAGAGCGAGCAATGCATTCTCTAGAGAATCGACCAGTTCTCGTTTGAGAGATTGTTGGCTTGGTGGAGGAGGCACATATTGAGCACCGCTACGGTAAGTAGACACGGTAGGCGGTAACATGATCTCTTCACCGTCCTGCTGTGCAGCCTCCCAAAGCAATTCACCCTCCTCGTCTATCGGAGACTGAGTAGACTCGTCGGTCATCTGTAAGACAGGTCTAGGTATGTCGTATTCTCCGTTGTCTTTCTTCTTAACGAACTGACCCGTCCGTCCGTCTAGCAAACCAGTCCTTGCGAAGTAGTACTGTAGATGTGCAATGCTTCCCAAGCTCATGACACTTTCTCGGTTTTTAGCAGATGGTGCAAAGATAGCCCCTTGTGGTCGAACATAACCTCTTCTGCGGGATGATGTTGAAGTTGAAGTAGAGGAGGTAGCTTTGGATACTGAGGAAATATTCGAATAGGACGAGATATCAGACGTACTGGAGTAGCCTGAGAACGATCTTGAGCCGGAGGAGAAGGATGTTGCCATAGGAGATGGTGTTAAGTATGGAGAGGTACTCGGTGAAGGAGACCGTGTATCATCGTTGGAGTCGTTGCTTGTGTTGAGGAATAGATTCATGTTGTCTGCTCAGATGTTGTGTAGTGCTCGAGGGCAGCGTTGGCGCTGCGGTGCCGTAATATCTCTCGGAGTTGCAGAATGCTTCTGACAATATGGTGTGTAGGTGGTCGGTATCTTTGCACGCGGTATGTTTGTAGAAGTCTATATGAGAACTTCAACTCCACTCATTGATTATAATCTAGGCATAGTTGGAAGTGGTCACAAGAGATACAATCGCGGCGTGTATCTCGTGCTGGAGCCGTGATGCTAGTGCTCAGTAGGATATTCAGATTAGATGCTGGTTGGCACTGGAAAGGGGCAGATGGTCCACCAACTTAATTTGGGGGAATGCCACTAACTGCGTTACTACGATCGCCAATCTTCGAATCTTCACAGCTTTATGCGATCAGATCTGAGCGTCGTGCTAGCTCGCGATACTTGCAAATCACACTATGTCAAACCAGACACAATGTTTGTAACCTGCATTTGATCTGACTTCCTATGGTCACAAAGTCATTGTATCTTCGCAAAATGTACTTCGTACCTCGGATGATTCTCGATCTCGGGAAGATCAATACACGCGCACCGATTTAGCGCGTTCCTGCTCCGTTGCCCTACCAACCAACTAGGACAAGGTTTTGTATCTGCGTTGAAGGTTTCCCTCATCATTCGAGAATTCCTTACTGTACTGTGTTGAATCTTTTCCTCAAAGTTTGTTTGCCAGTACGCAACTGCCATGTTACATCACTTTGTGTATGCGATCCAGCGAGCATAGCGTCAGGAGTGCCCCCAAAGACTTTACTGATCGTTAGTGACAGGTTTGAAGATTCCAAACATTGTTGTTCCTCGCCATGTCCACGTCACGCTATTCCCAAAGAATGTGATCGACAAAGCAATCTCTTCATACTACAATTTCCTTCACTACATATCCCAAACAATGACTGTCAGTGGGTTTCTGGCAGACAAATACCCGAGGATAAGTAAGATTGTTAGCTCGATACCATCCAGTCTTTATATCACTCGAGACGCACAGAGTACTTCACATGGCGTTTTGAAAGAGCTGCGTAGTATGGGTTGCCATTCCCATACTACGAGCATAATGACACAGACACCTGATGTTTATACTTGAGACGTTTGCCACACATTCGATTAGGCGAGGAAGGTGAGCTACTCGAGATGCTTGCGTGAGGCACCGACATATGGTCAGGGTCAAATGTGATGTTGATTTCTTTCGAGTATGCAGGACTCGAATTCGTGTCTGTGATATTAGAAGAAAAAGAGTTTGATGCTTGCCATATATGCTGTTTCTGAAGTGGGAGTAGCAAGCTTCATCTCTTCAAGAAAAGGACACGAACTCGTATACTGACTTTCGCAACATGGTGATTGGAGTCGAGGAATGGCAATTTCGAATGAGTTTTTCCCCTCGACAACAGGATTTGACAATCCTACCCATGAAGTAACATAAGTCGTCGTTCGTAGTACCGTGTTGCGAGGATAGATACTGCAAAACTGTCCCATAACAAGTCGCGAGTGCACAGTGTACCCCCAAGTAGGCTTGCTACAGTTATTCACGTTACTGCCGAGAGATTATGTGAGTTATCTTGCAAATACAATCCAGCCAGGAATCGAATGAGAGTGTTCATCTGGATTTTGGGACACTTACGAAGCTCGATAACTCAGATGATTTATCCGTATAAGCGCAGGACACACACCAAGATATGTTCATCCGCAGTACAGTATGACCTAAGAGCCGTCCACCCGCCAAGACTTTGAGATATTCTATTTTTGGAATATGGCAGCGCCGCTACGAGCGGGTTTTTTCGCTTCGGAAGCCTCAGATTTTGCCCCTGTTCACAAAAGACAACGAACCACTGGCACGTTGCTTACGCGGACCTGGGAGGTGTTCCTGCCTCTCTCAATACAACTCCGATGTTTTCCCTGCAGCCCAGTACCGAAATTCTCTTTGGAGGACGCGTTTGTGGATCACGTAAAATCGGCGTCGGCGCAGTGTCAAACTCTTTGTTTCATCATGTGCAACGAACACTCCCCGGTGAGTAAACTGCGCCTCCATTCAATGCGCATCCTTCCATGCTGATATCTTATACCCATGTTCCTTTACTATCCAGCAGGCTGGATCTTGTATTCATATCTAGGAGCTAGTTCTTCACTTTCTTTTACTGTCCTCGTTGCTTTGTTTATACCATTGTTTGCATTTCTAGCATTGGCATAACATACCCACCTCCGCATCCCTCGAAATCTCACGACCCGGACAAGTGTTGCAATGCGATCATTAGCCTTTTTGACCAGCTTACTGCCATTCACCAGCGCTCTTTCTATACAGTCTCGCGGGTCTACAGCGTGCAATAATTCGCCAGACCTCTGTTCGAAGTCATACTCTGCCATCACCCACCTGGGCACCCACAACTCTCCTTTTGTTCGAGATGCTTCAACCGGTTATTCCACTAGTGGCAATCAATACTACAACTCTACGGTACAACTAGATGCAGGTGTACGATTGTTATCTGGACAGGTGCACAAAAACAACAATGACTGGCATCTGTGTCATACCTCTTGCGATTTGCTCGATGCCGGGTTGCTGTCGGATTGGTTAAAGCACATCAAGACATGGCTAGACAATAATCCTAACGAAGTCGTCACAATTCTCCTCGTCAACAGTGACAGTGCAACGCCTACAGATCTTCATGCCGAGTTCACGACGGCCGAAATCACCTCACTGGCTTACAAGCCGACCTCGATCAGCTCTCCACCTACCACCTGGCCGACACTTCAAACGCTGATAGCGGCTGAAACACGGCTGATGGTCTTTGTGGGGTCTCTTGATACAACGCAAATCGGAGCTAACCAGACTTACCTGATGGATGAATTCACTTTCATTTTCGAGAATCCTTACGACAACACTAACGTCGCCAATTTCAGCTGCAGCCCGGATCGACCGACTGGTGTGAAAGACGATATTCAGTCCGCGCTCAGCTCGAACCGCATGCCATTCATGAACCACTTTCTCTACAGCACCGGTGCTCTCGACATCGAAACTCCCAACGTAGCCAGTCTCAACATCACAAATTCGCCAAACACTACAGCGGTCGGCATGCTCGGTACCGCACTGAACTCTTGTAAGCAGCAGTACAGTAACCGTGCGCCGACATTTGTTCTGGTGGACTTCTTCGAGGAAGGCCCAGCTATCAACGCAGTGGACACCATCAACGGCATTACTCCGACCGGGCGGAAATCTCTGCCTGCGGTAGACAAGAGCACAAATAGAGAGTCAGCGAGCTGGACTGGGATCGAAGAATTGGTCCAGCAGGTAAACGATGGTGAGACACCAAGCAAAGCTGCATGGATCTGGGGCAGCGGTAAATGGAGTTGGGGAGGCATCAATCTGAATGGTGGGAGTGTCATATCTTGATTGTGAGGGAGCCCATTTGTTTTGAACGAAATCAGCATGCATTTCAGATACCCCTATGACATAGCGACGGCGTTTTTCAACCAAATTTCAGATAGATTTTGTGTATCAAGTGGTCATTTATCAGGATTCTTGTAGGGCTCAGCGTGGGGTTGTTGAGGAGCGCATCAGCTATTGCTTTCTGAAACAGCGAAGTGGCAAACTTCGAACACTGCAATGCAGCAACCGATAGATAGACAGGCAGCTCATTGAATACATGCAATGCCACTATGGCTGTCGCAGACTTCACAGTTGACTATTATCCATGTTCTCCCAACGTCCATTTGATTCAGCCCCTCACGAAGCTGCAATGCTTGTTCTAGCACTGCCTTTGGATCTTCTGCTTGCGATATGTTACTCGTGCCATATGCAGTGCTTCTGGACAACCGGAAGCACACGACCACGATAACATTTTAGTGCATGTAGTTTGTGGTTTTATGCAAAGCTACAGCAGAGTGACGTGCTTGGCTGGATCGAGAACATTAATCGCAGATGCAAGACGAGAAGACCTTGCAACGAAAACAGCTGCATCTCCCCATCAACTTGGAATCACCTTATCACCAATAACATCCCTGTTCCATCGTCTCTTCCTTGCTTGCCCGCATCGTGTTTGCATTCTTATGCCTAGCGGTTGTTGACAAGTGATTTTATTCCATTCGACTATATTTTCCGAGCGTCCTGAAGTGTTGCCGTGTTTATCACATGCTGTTTCCAACATCATCACGAGATATGATTATCTGACACGACTATCTATTACATACACACAATGAATCGACTGACCCGACGGTGATCCATTAAAACGTCTCACATCGTCTGCTAGGCCAAGATGGCATTCAACTTCAACTGGGCGCCACTGAGTGGTGACCCAGGCTTTTACAAACGAGCCGAAGAACTTCTCACAAATGCTATGAACAAGAACCAGAAGCCTCCGATAATAGTCGACGATATCATTGTTACAGAGCTCAACCTTGGAGATGTTCCTCCCGACCTGGACGTGGTGGAAATCTCAGATATTGGAGTTGACAAGTTCCGGGGTACTTTTAAGATGTCGTACACAGGGATGTTATTGGTGATAAGGTGATT
>Ga0181469_100077_pt3 | contig 21480 bp, 19 predicted proteins | sample InSIn2SAF170_2_FD_119081 | JGI IMG/M metagenome (GOLD analysis project Ga0181469, IMG submission 119081) | Clean room microbial communities from NASA Spacecraft Assembly Facility at Jet Propulsion Laboratory, Pasadena, California, USA -... ... | reverse complement strand
CATACAAGTAAGGCCACTTTCAGGCTGTACACAGCACTGACGATCATTCGTAGTTCTTGTAACTCTCGCCAATTTGCAGGTACGAACCATGTGAATTTCTCAGAACAAGCACTCATTCCCCACCCAGATCAATCAGGTCGATGATATAAGACTGACAGGAAGAGCCTCATGGATCTCAGTTCACTCCACAGTCGTCTCACTGTATGCCCAAGGTTGTTCAATAAAGAACACAGACAATCAATGCGCTGGTTGTGCATGTTATCTTTTCACCGGCATGTGCAGGCTCACCGTCTTCTCGCCCTTCATCGATCATGAGTTGGACAATGCGATACATCGAATTAAACCTTTGTTAGTTTTAGCACACACTTTTAGTCCATGGTGGATTGAACCTGTCAGTCACGGAAAGTTTCTTCCGTTGCCGCAAGGTGGGGAAACAACATAATCTTGACAAGAAACGGCTCTACCTCGTGCATTCGCACTCAGGTATGTCTCTCAATATTCATGGCTGGGCGAGCATTTGTGACACCAGATGGAAAAGTGTTGAGGAATCGCGTGGAGCTACTATCCACGAATCATGAGTTGTTAGGTGCTTTCTGTTGGCATCGACACTAAAGGCAAGACAAGCATGGTCTGTAAGCACGTCTTGCTGTGCATAGTGAATAGCAGCTGTGGCTTCAGCTTCCGTGACCAATGTTCCCATGTAGCTAGAATACGCCAAGCACCCCGAGCATGCAGAAGTGATTTCTGGCTTGAAATGTGATGAAGATAGGTATTGCTTGTTCGTTCGTGAGAAGCGTAATTAGGAAGTCCACCCATTCCATATCAAATCAGTGTTGCTAGTCATCCATAATAACCCCTCCTCATAATTCGTCATCTCCTTCCGAAGCGGTTTCCTCGTCGTCGACCATCACTTTATTAGACCTCTCTTGGTGCGGGGCAACTCCGGACAACCCTCTGCCAATTGTGAAGGGTAATGCTCGAGGTGGAGGCGTTGTGCAAGAGCCTTGATGGACTTTGACTGAAGCACCAGTTTTCTGCTTCTGTCTCGAGAGCGGTTCAGCAACTTCCTGCTTCTCTGATTCATCTGAACTCGTTTGTAACGGCTCGACATCGGTTTCGCCATCGACCGGAGGTTCCGCTTGCATGTACTCGAAACCTTCTGATTCATCTGATTCTGTGGTGCCAGTGGTCTGCTTGCCAAGCAGCCTTCTCTTCCGCGGGTTCCTAGCATCTTGCTTCGGATCATTGCCCTTCACCACTTCATCATGTTCAGCAATTTGTCTCTGCTGAGTTCTGATGCGAAGCTTCTTCTCGTTCAATAGTGCTATGAACTTGGTCAAGAGTTGAGTTTCGTGGTCCTCTTTCGCAGTAACCAGGTCTTGCAACTGCTGCTCCAAAGATTCGATGGTACGCTCAGCCCTCTGAACCTTGTCTTTACCATCCTGTAACTGGTCAGCTAGAGCGTCGCGTCTCTCGACAACTTGACTTGTCCAAGCGAAGAGATCCACGTCGTCAGTGTTATCGCTGTGTTGCAGATCAATGGCACCAAGCCTGTGAGTGATGTCCTCGACTCGAGTGCGCAACGTAATAGTCAAACCTGGCTTTGTGCCATTCTCCTTGATGCTGCATATGCATTCAAGGTTGTTGCGTAGAGACGGTGGTAGTGGCGTGTCATATCTAGAAACGAAGACATATTGTAGGATGTTCGACCATTCTTCGGCAGTACCATCATGGCTGGACGATCGTAGCTTCTCAATTTTCCTCTCTCTGACTGCGAGCTATGAGTGATTGGACTCTACTGAGAGCGGATGCTAACATTACCTTTAGTGCGCCAGGCGTTATCACCATCGGTCGCCAGTAGGTCAAGGTCCAACGGATAGCCGCCCTGTTTTCGCACTACTCGCATTAAGATTGGCTGGTCCGGCTGGTCCACAAGGGACACCCTGATTATCCAGCTCTCCATAACGATTACGATACATGATCGCAATGATGAGGTCGATGTCTCTGTGAGACGTGGTGGTTGCCCTCTCTGGCTAGTAGTAATGATAGATTTGGTTCAGACCACGAGCCATAGCGCGTTATTAGCGCGCCTTTAGCGCGATGGCTCCACGATCGTTATCCACAATCGTCTAACACCTAACCTGGAACCAGCCACCTCTTCCGGCATGTATAGCAAGTCAAAGCTTTTATGGAGTATTGCCCTCCCTCAGATACACGCAGCAGACTCAACTAGGTGTATAGGTGATCGCGCTGAGTCATCCTCGAAGCACTTGAGATCGCGCCTTTCGGTTTGGCGCCTGTGGCCTACAACACGAGTCGATCAACAGAACCTCTCGTAGTGCGCGAACGCTACTTGCGAAACCGAGTCAAACGCCTCCAACCTTGAGTCGCAAAGGCAGTCCTATCTCTACTGGCGCGCAGCGCCCTGAGATTACACCTGCGAGGCGACAAGCCTGCTCAACCGACCCAGAATAGCGCATGCTTGGAGATTATTGGGGCATAGTGAATCATATTCCACATGGAGGTCAAAAACTTGGCCCAGCACGTCCGCAAAGACAGTCCTGAGGTTGAAAACTGGGACGACGATGGTGACTTCGACAATTTTGCTGATGTTCATCTTCGCACAGCATCAACAGCCACATCTGTGATATCGCAACATCATGCAAACCATCGAGAGTCAACCTCCTCACGAATGTCTCTGCGATCAGATTCGAATCAGGGTGATGAACATTGGGATGTTCTCGTGGATGAGCAGTCATCAGTGAAAGACGCATTATCAATAGCTAAGAGCAAAGGAATACCTCTACCGTCGAATCTACCAAGACTGCGCTCGAAGGCGGCACTATCAGAAGGCTTGGTGGAAAAGCGGTCAAGAAAGCCATCGCTGACGACTGGTCGGAGGATCTAGATTTTGCGAATGCTCCCCCTCAACTGAAAGTAATGAAGGCCGGAGAAAAAGACCTGTCCGAAAGTCTTCGCCAGATCAGTGCCGCCTTCCGCGCAAGCCCAAAATCTCCCGAAGAAAAGGATTTCTTCGAGGCACTGAAATCACCAAAGTCCCGTCTAGCACCTACGCCCCTCAGCCTGGAGAACTTCCGCGAAGGTGACAATGACGACTTTGACGATATTCCCACAATCCGTGTAGCGAAGCATAGGTCACCACAGAAAATGCAACTCTTCAGTCCACCCGGTCCGCGTGTTTCTCAGCCAGAGATGGAGAGCATAGAAGAAGATCTAGAATTGCCTTCAGATGGAAAATTGAAGCTTTCGGCGAAGAAGCTTAGTCCACGCACTCCATTGAATGGCGACGATTTTGATATGGATTGGGCTGAAGGGGGAAGTCTTGGTATACGCCACGCCGGTACTAGACAGACTGGTATGTCAAACAGAAGTTCGTCAATCTCTGCATTGAGTCCAAGCGTGTCTAGTGCTGTCACTGGAGAGGATGAGGACGATGGACTGGAAGGATTGGTACTTCCTCAAGGTCCAGTCAATTTCAATGACATTCTCAAGAGAAAACATGAAGCAGAAAAGGAAAACCAGCTGCCAGAACCAATTCTGTCTCCACAAATTAAACAAACCCCAGCTCCAAGCGAGGACGATTGGGCTCAGGATCTTGTGATTCCTAATGGGAAGCTTTTCGATGGCGCTCGATTGACACTCAACCGAAACATCAAGCAAAAGGCCCAGAGACCAACTAGTCCTGGCAAAATCAAGGCAACCTCGCTGAACTTCACTTCAACCAAATCTTCCACTGCCATTTCAAGAGTCCCGCGACTTTCCTTCCATGAACGTCAAGAACGCCCACGGTCACATTTGGAGCCCGTTTCTGAGACAGGTGCACCAATTCAGCGATACCAGCGGCCCAGCTCCAGACTAGGACATGCCTCCACCTCATCTGTGTCCAGCATACCAGCTCCTGCTACACCGACACCTTCCACTCCAAGTCGACGCGATCTACGAAACACTGGTCGCATCGAGACGCGTTATCAACCAGCCACAACAACTAATGCCCAACTCCTCCGCGCAAAAAGGTCAATGCCAGTGATTTCGAACATGAGCTCTCCAACACGTTCCACCTTCAATAGACCACCATCCCGCCAAGATGGCACCAGCAGTCGATTGAGGCCACGGTCACCCGATCGGCCAGTATCTCGTGCAGGTTTTGACAAGAAGAACACTACACCCTTCGTTCCTGGTGGTGCATCAACAACACAGTCCAAGCATATCAATCTGAAACCTGCATGGTCACGCGGTACCAAACCTGCCGACTCTGACGGATCAGTTGAAAGCATGACCGCTGCTCAAAAGTCGTTATCACGTCTTGCAGGAATTGGGGCGTCAAATCCTGCGAAAACCAGGTCAGGATACAGTGTAGCGGAGCTTGCGGCACAAGCGAAGAAGACAATGAACAAACCACTTCGGCGACGCGATTGGGGTAATGGATCAGAGCTGGAAATCTTTGATGACTTGCCCACATCGGCCGTCACAGAATCCAAGTTCACAAAGCTGCCCATCGGTCGTGGTCCACCTCGCAGTCTTCGATCCAAGCTCGGACAGCACGCTGCTGCCTCTAGCACATCCCTAGTATCAGCGAGAAGTGGTGCTGAAACGCCAGTACAGCCGCATACTCCATTGTCTCCTGTCAAGAATCAGGAATTGTCGATATCACACCTTCACAGTAGTGTTCCAAGATTTGCCCGTGACACAGCCGCCTCACGGAATGCTCGGGAACAACGCTCTATCAGCACCACTTTTCACAATATGCGTGGTGAACCTTTACAACCTGTATCGACGTATTCGAAAGCAGTTACAACGTCCAAGCCGACGTATGCAGGGTCGCTACGAAATAAAAAACCCGTACAGCAAAAGCCTCACCTGATCAAACCTATGGGTGGTGACATGCACCGTGCGAAAGAAGAGAAAGGCATGTATTACAACCCGGTCCTCTGTCGTTGGGAAGGCAACGATACAGCTCTCGCACCCTTCGACGTGCCCGACTTCCTACCACAGCTATCAAGTCCAGGCGAAGGTCTCGGTCTACATCCCCTTATCAAGACTGGCAGCGCCACCAAATTGGACAGCCCGACCGCTCCCAGCAGTAAACCAGCCCTCATCATGAACGTAGGTGCCACCGGTGGCGTACAACTCGTCAACGGCATGGTCTTCGACCCCCGTCAAATGAAGTGGTTGAAAGTCGCACCAAACGAACGCGGCGACTCGATCCGCAGCGGTAACGGCTCTGTCCAGCTCGAAGAGGAAGAAGACGTCTTCGCCGGCCTAGAAGATCTAAAAGAGGAAAGCGAAAACATGTCCTCCGTCCACGAAAGCAAGCGCGACAGATCCGTGTCCGGAATCGACAAGAACGATCCCTTCAACGAAACAACCTCAGTAAACAACATCAATAACCCGTTCGCGGACGACGATCTCGACATCGCGAACAACATGTCCGGCCACAACAGCAGCAGCGATGAATGGGGTCCCGGGGTCGCAGAAGAGTACGACGTCGGCCCCGAATTCGTACGCCGACAACGAATGGAGGAAGACCGCTGGAAGCGGAAAGTGGATAAATGGTTGAGAAACGACGAAGAAGTTGCTGCTGAAGAGTTTGAGGGTTTCGGGGGCTGGAAGTGGGCTATTCGGGAATTCGTTGGGGTGCCGCTGGTTTTGACGGATGAGCTGGTGTTTTAATACCTATGTAGGGTTTTGGGTATGAGTTTTTATGAGTTGATGAGGACATGAAAGGATTTCCAGCTTGTGATTTACTGTGCTGTTTTGTACTATGCTGTACTGTGCTAGGCATGATATGATATGATATGACATGATACGATACGAGAGATACGATATATTGTGATGTGAGCTTGACTTGGTGTACAACCATCAATTTATGATATTCTTACAAGGTTTTGGCTGCATGCGTGTTATAACACCTTTGTTCTGTTTCTTTTTTGGGAGAAGGAGGATATAAATATCTTCTGGGTTTGAACGGAGTAGGGTAGGCATGTACATGGTACTACTATACTGGATTGTACTATTAGCTAGGGGTACACGAAGTATACCTAGTATAGTCTGACCGTGTATGGACGTGTTGCGATTGAGGTAAAATAGGGATCGGTTGTATTGCTTGCTGAATACCTTACTGAATATTGTATTTCTCCATCTATCCGTGGGACTTTAGCTTTGTTGCCAGATATGCTACACTGTACTATAAATGGGTATGGCGCCAGATCCTGTGGGTAGATGCTTTGTATATCTTGAGGAGGACGAGCGGCTATATATGGGGAAATGGTCTATCTACCCGTGTCTGCCCAGCTACATAGTCCTTAGGAATTCGTGTGACTGTTTGAAGTCCAGGGTTCGTTGGTGCTGGTTGCTCGCCAGAGGAAGATACGTGTGGCGTGATGTTGTTGAGGTGTGTTGTGTTGTCAGTGACTGCGTCGAGGATGATCGGCTGTCTACGTGCTTCGGTGAATGAAAGACAGTCGTGATTCGAAAGGTGTCTGTGACACTTTCCTCCCGTTCCGTACCAGGTTAGGTAGGGTCAGTCATCCACTTGGGCTTGGAGAGACTCTGCTTTTGCTTCGAGCTGTCGGGCGTAGTATTCAATCTGAATATCGTTGACTGCAGTCATGCTGGCAGTGGCAGCGTCGATGGGGAGTTTATAAGATTTGCCGGCCGTCAAAGTTGGGTACGTGAGCAGCAGTGGGTTGAGCGTTGTTAATTCCGTTGGGTGGATACTTAACTGGAGGTTATGTCAGGCTGGAAGTGTTGATGATGGGAAATGGTGCATTGAAGTTAGAGGGATAGTGGGCGCTTGGGGGTGTTTGTGGGTTGTGGTGGAGGAGACGTACTGTTGTTGCGAGCTTTTCGAGGGTGTCTCCTTTGCGGGCGACATATGCTGTTGTTGTTGATGTTGGAGTTTGCATGAGGAGCATGGTGCTTGAGAACTGTTTGCGGCCGCTTGAAGGGATCTTGAGAGACATTTTGATTTGTGGCTTTCGTCGAGAATACTGTACGCGTTTGGATCGGGTCATGTTTCGCAGTCATTTTTGAAGAAGTCTGAATCCGATTTGAGAAGATATGTGAGCGTTGGTGGTTCTGATTGAAGACTGTCGGAACTGGAGCTGCATGTTAGTAGGTATGATCGATGTGTCAGGAGGAGATGAATAAGAAAGGCTTGCATCATGATCTTGGTCAAGCCGATATGATGTTCGATCGAGGAGTGTGATCAGGGAGTCTAGAGATAATTTGCTCACCTTAACCAGAAAGGGTTTCTAAAAGCCTCGAGGAGAATTGAGTGAGGATGGTCAAAAAGGCCACGAGGCCGGTGAGGTGAGAAATCGCTTCCTCCACCTTGCTTATCAGTCGTATATGGATATTTGTTATCTGTTCAGAAATCCTTGCCGCCAACGAGTTGTTAAAGAACCCGTCAGCATGAGTCTATAAAGCCTGTCATAGTGAGACTTCGATTTGAGGAGCAGCGGTCGATGATGAATTACAAAGACTTTTTGATACATCATGCAACCGTAAGGGCATCCAGCATACATAAACGACAAGTTGCTTCCGAAGATTAAGTTCACAACTGACATTTGGTTGGAGGCTGACAGTAGGACTAGGGGATGACAAGAAAGCAAGATCAATACCTTTGAGTTTGAGTGAGTGGTTACAGCAATTCCATGATCCAGATCAGCCTCAAAACGAGTACGATGGCTCCGGCATTATAGCCATGGCTTATGTCTTTCCTGGAGTGTTCCCTCCGAGCACGACGCCTGGTTGTGTTCCGGTTCTGCAGACTAGGAATGTGCGTGAAAGTCTTCAACTTCGTTTTGCCTTGGATGTGCTCGGAATCAGTGCCAAGCAGTCTGTCAGGCATCCTATTCCGGGTTAGTGTGCTGACATATTAAGTCAATAGGTGGCTAAGACCTTCACCACAAATCATTCAATTCTCACCTCGATCAGTGCTGGTCTTTGCAGGTGCCGCAATGTCAGAGCTACCTAATCGGGCAGGGAGCTTGTTTGATATCCAGCTTTATCGATGGTCAATCAAGATGCTATTCTTCACAGTCGATTAACGTAGGACTATCTAGGCTTTGGAAGCACTTCCACCCTTGTCAGCCATTGCATCAATTTGAGCTTATCATTATTTGGTGGTTTTCAATGATGAACTTCGATCGAGAGTATTGTTGACTTGCGACTCGATCCGTTTTGAGTACGTGTATCCTTGGCTTTGGTCTCGTGGAGCTCCACCCGAGCTTGAGGGGGCACCTACCGATGGTAGCTTCCGCCATTGGCTACCTACCCCTCCTTAGTAGCTCAAAACTTGGTTCCGCCAATACTGTATAAGGTATGTTTGTACTTCGTAGCAACTGCCTACGCTGCGATATAGCAACCTCTGAACAGTAAGGTAAGTCGAGAAGAGCTTTGTCGACCGGGACAGCTCCGGCGCTGCACACCTAGACTTCCTGACCATGAAGGCTCTTATGTGTTCTTCGTTACTAGCGGTAGCAAGCCTGGTACAAAGTCAGCAAATCTATATTGGCACGACGGGTCCCACTCCCCGCCCACAATGTTCTGCTAGTACTTCGTTGGTGCAACCAAGCTTTACGTTCAAAAACTTCACTTTCAGTCTCAGTGAAACAGTCCGTACTGCAACTTCAGTCGCACCGCCAACCGCGACAACCACGTACGGACCCGCCTCCAGCGATGCGTCGCGGCTCCTGTCATCGATCAGCTATACAAGCTGGGGATCATGGAATCCAAATGCTACTGTTACCGCAGCAGATACGTCAAATCCATACGGCAATGCAGCATGGACTGCACTCTGGCAACACGCCAATCCTCCCAATTTCACAGAAAAAGGTTTGTATTCTACCACAGTTTCTCCGACGCCAATCCCCTCAAGCGAGCTCGTCTTACCACCTCGAGACTATTTTGGTCCCACCGATTGCTACAACTTTCCCGATGGCTTCATGTTTGGCGTAAGCAGCTCGGCGGGACAGATTGAAGGTGCTACGGCCGAGGAAGGCAAAGGTCCTACGTTACTGGATATTCTTGTACAGGACAGCCGTCCAAAAGATTACGTTACTAATGAGGACTACTACTTGTACAAGCAAGACATTGAACGTGTTGCTGCAATGGGTGTTCGTTGGTATTCTTTTAGTGTTGCTTGGTCGCGCATCCTACCCTTTGCACTACCAGGTACTCCCGTGAACCAGGCTGGTCTCGACCACTATAACGATGTCATCGACTTCATCTTGCAGAAGGGTATGCAGCCAGCTGTCACACTACTACATTTTGATACTCCATTGCAGTTCTATGGCTCAAACTTGAGTACGGCAGCAGATCCGCCATTGATTGGCTACGTGAACGGTGCCTATCAGAACGAAACTTTCGTCGACTCATTCGTCAATTATGCACAGGTCGTTATGACTCACTTTTCATCCAAGGTCCCAGTCTGGTTTACATTCAACGAGCCACTTTTGTACTCTACCAATGGCATCTCGGTCGATCACGTTATTAAATCGCATGCACAGGTATACCACTTCTACAAGGAACAGCTAAACGGTACTGGCCAGATATCACTCAAATTCAACGACAATTTCGGCGTCCCTCGAAATGTTTCAAGCCAGGCAGATGTCTATGCTGCAAACCACTTCAACTCATTTCAGCTTGCAACATTCTGCAATCCCATCTTCCTAGGTCAAGACTATCCTGACTCATTCAAGCAGACGGTACCAGACTATGTACCGTTGACTACAGCAGATCTGGCATATATCGGCGGCACAGCAGACTTTCTGGGCATCGATCCATACACCGCGACAGTCGTGACACCACCGATTGCAGGGAACATCAACAGCATAAGCGACTGCGCATCCAATAGCAGCAGTCCTTATTTCCCGTACTGTGTTAACCAAACCACAGTCAACCAATATGGCTGGAACATTGGCTATCGATCTCAAAGCTACGTGTACATCACGCCGACCTATCTTCGCGAGTATCTCGGTTATCTTTACAACACCTTCCGCTCTCCGGTAGTCATCACGGAGTTCGGCTTCCCTGTATTTGCCGAAGCTGAGAAGACCGATCTGTCGGATCAGTTGTTTGAAACGCCTCGTTCACTTTACTACTTGAGCTACTTGTCCGAGGTTCTCAAAGCTATTTGGGAGGACGGTGTAGATGTGAAGGGAGCCTTTTTGTGGAGCTTCGCAGATAACTGGGAGTTCGGTGATTATGACGCGCATTTTGGTGTGCAGACTGTAAATAGGACTACGCAACAAAGGAGATACAAGAAGAGTTTCTTTGACGTGGTCGATTTCATGAGGACAAGAGGAGTGGCTTGAGCGGAGCTGACTTGAGAACAGGTTTTGTCGCGCTTGATCTATCATTCGCCTTCCTCGAATAAGATTCGCATGGTTGCCGATAGAAGCAGATAAATCGCATAATGCAAGCAGCTGGCCAAAGGAATCAATGCTTAGTACTAAGGGAAAATACAGGCTTGAGTAGGTAGTCGTTGGCTTAGTCAGCAACGCGTTGATAATTGCATTCCATAAATAAATGTCATGTGTATCTTCTTTCTGTATTAACGTGAAGATAACTTCAGGGATATCATAGTAGGCCTGCTCGATATGGAGAACTTCATGCCATGATTACCAGTATTTTGATGCCGTTGTCTGATAAGATGCTTGCGGAAGATGAAGGCTCTACGATATCTTGCACTCCTTTGTGCAAAAACTGGCCTTTGTTGTACTGGGCTGGTACATGACACTTCTGCTACTATCTAGTTTCCAGCATGTCACGGAACCACCATTTTATCTTGCAGGTGAGTGATAGATGCATCAATATGGCGCGTGTACCACCAAATAGACCTCGAGGACAAGCTCCCACCAACCGAGCGCCAAGTACGAGTACAGCGCAAACTGGAAGTGGAGTGACACAAGTCGTTCATCCTCAATCCACCTTGCAGAGCTCAAATCAACGAGCCAGCAGTGCTGTAGAAAGCAACCCGGCCCCAAACCAACTTCAACACCCTAGTCTCACAGCCACAGTGCCGCGACCACCAGCATGGGAAGCCGTCAGTCTGAAGGACGGCGGCGCCTGGCTGGTTCGTGATCGCATTCCAGAATTAGCGGCGCTGCTGGATGGTAGTCTACTACCTTTTCTGAAGGACATTAACATAGCCACTTTCATGAGGCACAAAATATTGAAGCGCAAGCACGAAAACGACGAAGAAGGTGATGAAGATAACGAAGACAAGATGCCACCTTCCGGACCCTCGTCTAAGAAAAGGACGAAGAGATCCGCCAAGCCTTCCAAACCCAACCCAAAACCGAAGGGACCAAAGCAAGCTAAATGGGCCTCCGCTGAGTACGATGATGCCTGGCAAGCCCATCATATGCTCGGAGCTGGCTCTTTCGGAAGGGTCGGTTTATGGGTCAAGCATGACGAAAGTGGGCAAAGAGTTGACGAGCTTGCTGTGAAAGAGGCCGCCTTTGACTCGCGTGCTAGTTGGCGAACTGATACGGACAAGCTATCAGAAGAAGCCGTTCTCACGCATCATGTGAACAAAACCAAGGTTGAGAATTTCGTTCAGCTCAGAAACTTCAAGTGCTACTCAGTACACGATGATGAAAGAGCTGCCGAAGAAGTCGATCGAACTCTTGGAGTTCAGAAACGGAAGCAGGCGGAAAAAGCGAAAAGCGCCGAGACAGCTGAGGCAGCCAAAGCGAGGAACGATAACCAGAACAACAATAGCAAGGCGAGGAATTCCAAACAGACAAAAAACAGTGTACCAGATGAAGGTGATCCTAATTTGAAAGCCACGAAATGGCTTTACTACCTGGAATATGCACCTCATGGAGATCTGAACCGGCTTATTGCACGCTACCGAGCCTGGAATAGGTATCTTCCTGAACAATTTCTTTGGCACGTGTTTGACAGCTTGGCGAAAGCCATCCAGACAATAGCCGATCAACCAACTGTTGTGGGAGATTTACCTGAGAAGACTTCGGCCTACAGGACCATCAACAGAAATTCAAGAATTATCCACTTTGACATCAAACCGGACAACATCTTTCTAGGTTACAAAAAGCTCTTCCTGAACGACTCAGGACTTCACGGCGGAAGCAACGGAGAGAAGTATCCCTTGATCAAACTAGCTGACTTCGGAGCTGGTGAATTTCTCAGCGGGCATAATCATATAAACCCGGCAAATTTCTGGGAGAATGGAACTACGTTCTACCTACCTCCCGAACAGATGCTATATGGTGTGACGTGGGCAGATCCCCCCAAAAGCGACTGGGTCGACCAACAGGATGAGTTGGGGAGCACCATTGAGTGGAGCCACGAAGACTACAGGAGACATCTGGAAGAACACAAATATCATTTCACTCAAGCGATGAATGTATGGAATGTCGGCAAAGTCATGTATGATTTGATGACCCTATCCAAGAAATGGGATTATGCACTGCTCTCTACCCAGAATTACCTTACCTACGAGCGTCATGAGCATAATGCCATCGAGAATTTCGACGAGGTGCCATTCCGGAGAACGAATATGAGAGAGAGAACGAAAACAGATCCCAAGGAGTTCAGTGACGAGCTTACAGGTTTGATTCAGGAATGCATGAAATCCCGAGTAACCGATCGAATCAAAGCTCGCGAACTCTTCCGAAGAACACAAGAAGGGCTAAGTCGATGCACTGAACAGTTGTCAGAAGGCTCAGAGCCAGATGTTTGGTTCAGTGCGAACGAGATCAACAACATGCCTGCTGGGACAGAGACATTTAAATATTTTGAGGGTGGAAAGATAGGAGGACAAGACTGGGATCCCGATATTGACGAACTGCTTGGTGGTGATTATGATCCTGATTGGCCACAATTGCAGCTTCCTGGCATTGAGTGGGTGAAGCGCGCACAGAAGTGGAGAAAAGACCATCGCAAAGACCCTAACCCAATGAAGTTGCGGCTCAACGACGATGGTAAGATCGAAGCCGAAGCTCTTCAGCAGAGCAACAACAACGAGGAGGAAATGGACGAGCGAGACGAAAGGGGAACTGCTGCCGTCAACCAGGAGACCGCAATTAGCAGAACTTCAGACGAAGCTGAAAGTCCTCATCCCACGGTAGACGCCACCGCCGAAGCAGCAAATGCTGTCGATACCGACGCTGATGACGTTGATGTTGCTGTCAGTCAACAACCACAGTCGTCTTCCGAGGCTCCAACTGCACCACAAGCTCCTGGGCGAACTCGAGAAGAGTGGAAGACTCTCAGAGTCCAAGATCTCAAGGAGGAGTGCAAATCTCGGAACATCTCACTAAAAGGAGTGAGATTGAAGGACCAATACATCGATAAGCTTCTCCAATATGATCAAGCGAATACGCAAGGGGACGCATAAGATGACGAAGACCAACACGAAAACGAGGCCAGCGAGATATAAGCACGAACGAAGATTAGTGTGAGTGCCGAGGGTATCTCTCAAATGAAGGAGGCACCCTTCGGCATGATGCTTTGTCTTTCAAAAGTCCAATAGGCTGTGTGTTCTATGCTCTTCGATCACATCGTCCTCCATCCTTGATCAACAGCCACTTCTGCACCATTGACACCATTAGCGCCAGCCAAAAACACGATAGTCCTCGCGACATCCTCCGGCATCACAGCGGCGGGCATAGCATCATGGGCTGGCTTCAACGCCTTAGCGCCCTGCATCTCCAAGTTCTGCGTGCCGCTGTTTCCCATAATGTTCGTTCTCACACCACCTGGGAAGATAACATTACAACTAACCCCGTCCTGTCGATACATCCATGCCGTGCTCCGGCTCAAGCCTAGAAGCGCATGTTTGGATGCGGTATAGGCGGCACCAGCGGCAGCACCTGAAGTAGAAGCGAAAGAACAAATATTGACGATGCTCCCTTTGTGAGGGGGCAGCTGCGTACTTGAGCCACTCCCTTGTGCAGGGCCACCGGGTTTGCTGAGGAAGTGAGGGATCACAGCTCGCATGAGGTAAAAAGGACCATTGAAGTTGACAGACATGACACGGTTGAGCTGTTCAGTCGAGGTCTCGGAGACGCGTTCTAAAACATCGAGTTATGAGCCGATGTGGGGACTCTGGAAAAGACTTGGATATCAAGAGAGCTTGCTCACCGAATCTATCAGTTATACCCGCAACGTTGCAAAGTACGTCGATACTGCCCCATTTTTCAACAACCTGTTTTACAGCAGCCTCAGCGTCGTCTTCCGACGAGACGTTGCATTTGATGTCGAGTCTGTTTGAATCCGACGAAGGAGTGGCTGGTTCTCGGATATCAAGGGCAACGATCTTGGCACCTTGTTCTGCGAAGAGGGCAGCCGTCGCAGCACCTATGCCGTTATTGGCGCCGGTGATTATAACGACCTTGTTTCAGAATCAGCTCATACTCTTATAGGATGGTTTTCTGGTGATGATTGGCGTTTCTCTTTTGGGAGTGGGGTTCTGGGTAGTTCTTTGAAGTGACTGACCTTGTCTTTGAATGACATGTCTTCGTGTCTTACAATGGTTAATTGTTGTACGGAGGAGCGGCCAAAGGATGAAGTTGTCCTTAGTTATGTTATATCAAGCACCATATGCTATATACAGTTCAATTATTTTCTCTTATTCGACAACAATTTTTATGCATCTCATCGTAGCACCATCGGAATTAGAGTATTCCGCGGTTCCTGAATCATGCCATGTACCACACTATTCGGTACGGATCCAACTGTGGGGAACGATCTGCAATACAATTCCAGTGTTTCAGTCATATCATCACATGTCGCAACCATACCAGATCCGTCTATATGATACCATCTAATTGACGGATTGTATCTCAATCTGATCTGCTACGAGAGCAACATACAAGACCATCCCCTCAATCGTCGGGCTTGGAAGGACTCTGAGGCTACCCCATCATTGGGCTCTGCACATAGGTATAATTTATGCCTGAATACCTTTATATGACGTAGTAGTGTAAACAATGCCTGCAAACTGCCTGCATATCAAAATGTTCACGAGTTCACATCAGTAGGCAACGGGAATGACATCTTCCCTACGCAACAAGATAGATTTTCTTAACAACAAATCCTCAATGAATCTGCAACCGCTAGGTACGGGCGATGTGCCTTTCCACCCCTCGGACCCCCAACTCTTCGAACACATTTCCTCCTACTCCTTCCATACAGACTCAGACTACCAGTCCGGCCTTTCCGCAATCCTAGGCCACCCCGAAACTCCCGCGACCGAGGCCGAGATCCTTCAAAATCAAGACCTCGTCCTCCAAGCACAATGTTTCTACCTCGCTCGCAGATATGGTCTACCAACAGTCGATATAGCAGGCTACCAACGCTGGCTATCCAACCAGCAAGACCAACCAGACACACAACCATCTACACAACCACACACCGAAGATCCTCCACCATCTATACCCACAGCAATACCATCAACAGCAACAGCAGCACCTCCCTCCCCCTTCCCTCGACCCAGAGCCCCAACTCCAAACACCGCAGCTCAAGCCACAACCCACCCCCTCAGCCCGTCACCCTCCACCACAACTGAACCCCTCTCCTCCACCACAGAAGCCAACACCGCCAACTCTCCTAATACCCTCCCAACTCCATCCTCCGACGCAGTCCCCCCCTACCCAACAACCTTCGCCGACATAGTAACCCTAATAACTGAAAACAGACCAATCCCCGGCATCCAAGAGATCCCAGCTACAATCCTCGAACCCGGAAGCAGCAAACAAGATACCGCGAGCCGCCGGCGGAAGCCCTGGGAGAAAAATTTGGATGATCAGGATACGAACACCAATGATGGCGAGACGAACATACCGAGCGCATCTGTAGATGCATCCGCAGACACAACTACAAACACGCAAATCGATACAAACAAGCACCGTGAAACAGGCGAAGGTGTATTGAAAATCCTGCAGCCAGGCGCAGTGCCAGACTCGGGGTTGATCGCAAAGGAGTGAAAAGGCTTTCTCAACCCTCCAACTTAAACCAAATAATCAAGTGAAGCACTTGTAGGACCACTCTACTGTACCTCAGCAGCTAGCTACCTCTCCCTCTAACTTTCCAGCAACGCAGATCTCTAGACACCAGATCGTACTCATTCAGAACATCAAACAAGAAACTCTCCCTCACTTCAGTACCTGCTACTCACCAAGTCCATCAGAACGAAGCACCCACCACATCCACCCTCCCCGCGGCCGAACCCGATGCGTCTCCGAGTCCGATCTCGAAAGTCCTCGCACGCTATCGATCTGAGAAAAACCTACAGATGCGAGGTTATGAGGGGTGATGAGTCGCGATCAGATGTAACACACTGCAATGCTCCGTGTACGATGCTGTACATGTACCCCTGTTATCGGGAGCTGTCTGAGGGGTGATTGAGATGGGCTTCTTCTGTGTGGAGGTGGTTGTAGCGGAGCAGAGTGTGCTGGCTGGACGGCGTGGAGGTCAGGATATAGATATGGATATAGCTTTAGCTTTGAGCTTGGTCAATTCAATTATTCGAAACGACCATCGCATGAGGGAACGTTTCACAGTTTCACAGTATGATATAGGAGACCATACGGCTTGGTAGATTGGCGTATTACTGAGATTGCAGGTAAGATGATCGAAACCATTTACTCGTATACAACAGGAAGGATTCAATTATTAGTGCTATAATACAGCTAAGAGATATGCTTAAATCATCTTGAAACAATCAACGAATGTGGTTGAACACATTGCGGCATTTTGCAATACGATAATCGATGCGTTTTATCTCGATCTTCTCGATCTTCCCCGATACTGTCTCTTTCTTTGCATTGATATGCTTATTAGTAGTATTCATAGTTCAAGCTCGTCCATACCGATCCATCAAGACTCCGCTCATATCAACCGAGCAAATAAGATATACATTGATAAAATGTTTCGAATAGAACGTGTGTATAATGCAAGAGTTTCGAACCAACGTTGCTTGCATAACTCAAGATGACATGCCAGCAGTGAGCAGGTGTCATAAGGCTCATTGTCGTGCTCATACCAGTATTCCAAGGCAATAGGTAGGATGGCCTATCGCAAAGTTGACAAGGTCTAGAATACTTGGAACTTGGCGAAATATGATATAGAAATAAATCTCAAATCATTCGGCCAAGAGGTGATGAACCTATCGAAATCGTGTAAATTGGTTTCGTGGTTGACCAGGAGCTCCAAAAGGGTTGACCATAGCACCAGGGCCTGGACGAGTGGCTGAAGCTGGGTTGCAACAGAGCATCGCAACTCGGGATCCAAATTTTGAACCTCGAAGAGATACCATATGCTTTCGGATATGGATGGCAACTTGCTCTCGTTGTTGTTGATGGGTATTCATGAGAATCCATTGGATGAGGTAGTTTCCATATTGATCACCAGTAATGTCAATCAAAGGAATTCGTGGTCGGTCAGGGTGAGATGTGGTAATTACGTTGAGGTATCGGTCAAGGAACTCAATGCCACTAATCTTGAGACATTTCTCAACAACCTTGGAAGCATATTGATCAATGCTATAGCTGTAGGCGTTGACAAGAATGTGGTCAATGACACGTCGTTTGTCAGGCGGAGCACTATGTTCACACAAGTGTTGGATGCACCAGTTGCCGAACTGACCGTGAGCAATGAGGTCGATGTTGGCGATGACTTCTTCGATCGCGGGTCGCTTCTCCTCCTCGACGCAGTTTTCGAAGATGTTTTGAACGACCAAGCTTCCAGTCTCACCGAGTGCAACCTCATGCCACATGCCGCGAAGAGCTTCGTTGACGTTGGCCATGATCTGAGGCGGCTCACCACTCCATCGTAGCTCAAACAGTTTCTGCCACACATGACAAGCATATCGGTGTATGACTGTGTCAGGAATTCGTCGGAGCAGCTCACGAACCATGTTGGCTTTGTGGCTCTCTGGAATGGAATCAAATGCCTTTTGGATGACATGACAACCGAAAGGATCCATGCTCAAGGATACGACATTGCCATGGATGGCGTCAGCGATAGCAATGACCTGATCGGGCGTGCTATGCTCGAAGCATCGCTGGACGAGGAAGTTGCCAAAACGATTGATCATGAGAGGGTAGGCCTGGTTAATGATGGATTCGACGATTTCAAACTTCTGTTCGGCAGTTCCAACCTTCAACTTCTGCTGCAAGAAGATTGAGGCTTGTTGATCGTTGTTGCAGACAATTTTATCGACAATATACTTCCAATCACAAGAAACTGACTTGTCTAGCAGACGTCGATAATTCATTGGTTCGAGCGGAGTGATGTATGTCTGTCCATGGCTCTGAGCAGCATAGGGTGTTGTCAGACCTAGTCCTGGACCCATGTTGAACTCGCTTGTGGTTGGGGATGCGACATGCATACTGTTAAACGATCTACCAGTATTCAAGAGGTTTTGGTTGAGCTGCAGCTGCATAGCTAGATCAGATCCAAGTGCAGCATAAGACATGCCGGGAGAAAGTGGTTCCATACTAACAGCATTGTATTCAGTAGACGGTTCGTTGATGCCACCGTATTGGAATGGTCGTCTTGTAGCAGTCTCTCCCTGGTAGATGTCGTGATACGAAGTATTCGCCATGCTGGGTGACAGACCGCCAGATCCACTTGAGAGGGTACGCTGAGCAGCCTGACTACCTCGTGCAGCGTCAAGAACTGCCATAAAATTAGGACTATAGGGAGAAGCATGGTCGACGAATCCCTGTGGTCGAACATCTCGAGCTGCACGTTGAGTGTCAACCGTCAGATAATTAGCCTTGCCAGTAGCGAGAGGGTTGCGAGCTGTGGTATTAGGATCTCCATTTGATTCTGCTGCCCGAGCAGCTGCTGCTACTCGAGTAGCATGAGGACCCCACACCCAGGGTCGGTTCATAGCATGAAACGCACTAAATCGTTTAGTCAGCCATTAATTGCTAGAGGAAGGTGGCCAGTGAACTTACCTGTGCAGAGACTCGACATGAGCATCGGACTGTGGAAACTCAGCCTCAGAGGGGCTTGGAAGAGCCTGTGCTACAGTATGATTGAAAGTGCGACTTTCCTCAAGCTCTCGTTGCTGTTGATTGATGACAGATCTAGCAGCTTCGAGCTCACGTCTGACACGCTCCATTTCCGCATTGCTGACTTTGACGGTTTCATCAAAGGACTCAGTGGCCGGTGTGAAGAGGTCTGAACCAGACGATTTGTCCACGTCATGAGCACTGCTAGCATCAGATTCAATGTTAATGTCCACCTCCTTTTTCATTGAAACTTTTCGACCGTCATGGACGTTACTGTACTGAACAGCCTGAGCGGCGGCAGCGGCCTGCATTCCAACAGGAGTCGACTTTCGAGATTCGTTAATGCGGAGCTTGTCAAGCATGTCTTCGATGTTTCCTTGCGGCGAGTGGTCCTACCAAAATGTCAGCCAGGATCAGCTTGAGGCATGTTTTGTTCTTCACACCTTGCTAACGCTTCGAGCTGGTTGCAAGTTACCCAAGGTGTTTGTTAGCAGAGGTTTTGGCAAATTGTTGCGCTAGCCGCGGTTAGTTTTGTGAAGATGTACATGCTCTTGAAGACTTGCCTTGATGGCAGCACGCGGAGTCTTTCCATCATCAACAACCTCTTCCGGGACTTTCACAGTTGGGGTTGGCTTACGAACTCCCTTGGAGTCAAGGCCTTGGTAGGAAGCCATAAGGGCCAATTGCTGAAGTAGGTATAATCAAGTACCACAATATTTGAACTGTTGCTTCTAGGACAGCTGGAAGGTAGAAAGCACAAGTAGTCAAGATGGTTGCGTGCAAGATACGCTCAAGATGAGGTAGAAGGTGTCAGTGCTAGGGAAGAGGTGGGATGGAATTGTGGTGAAGGGTGAAAAGAAATGTAGCTTGCTCGCACTGTGATGGGTGGACGCTGCACTGCATGCGCGTGAAGAAGAAGGTACAATTTCTGGGCACTGCACCTGCCTCCAAGTTGTGAACGTGTTTTCACGCAGACACAATAAAGTGGTAGCCCCTTCCACGGATTACTGCAACCTTGAGGTGTTCTAGAATGATGCTGCCCTTGCGTGTGAGACAACGTCGACAAATTCCAGTCGTACTTTAGGAAGTTTGAAGTTTGGACCTCTGCGGTCCAAGCTATTGAGCTGTATCATGCAACGTCACTGATGCTGGCTAACCTATACCTTTGGACACAGAATTAGGGCACTGGCTCATTCCAAACAACCAATATGGCCCTCTCAAATCATCCAACTCAAATGATCTCAATGACGAATGGCTGTGGTGGAATGACACAAATACTGACTCAGCGAGCAAACATAGCTTACCTGTCACTTTGAGCTTCACTATTTGCGTGTCATTGTCGAAGGACGCCAGAATGCTGACGTCAGGGCTCTAGCAAGTGCAGAGCTTCAAAGCAGGCGATGCCATTGTCCCTGCTGTCAACTGCCTTGTCAATTCCCACTCTGGAGGTCATGCCCGAAGCAATACTAAGCATGTTCCTCCTGACACTCTTGTCATCATTGCGGTTTTCCTCTATTCGTTACTCTGCAGCACCGGCTTAAAAAGGACTCACCTGCTCTCTACTCCATGGCGATGAAGTTTTGACTCCAGTCAATCTGGGTCTTCCTCGTACAATGGCGAGAACGGTCAAACTGGCGATTTACTCTGTACGTCGCCACCAACCAGGGCATCATCATCGGATCAATTGGTATAGCAGTAGCCAGAAGGTGTAAGTGTGCTTGGTTGCTGGAGCCGTTACACAGAAGTAGTCACTGTCGTTGAGTTCAAGTCTTTCACAAAGGCCTTACCTAGGGAATCATAGTTGATATCAATGTTACTCTTTCTTGAAGCATAGACACATATCGAGACGCATCTGAGTCGAGATAAAGTATCTACGTGGGTGAAGACAAATATGGCAACCATGTTGTCGCAGATTTGAAAGCCAGAGCGCAGCTCATACAAGGTATCCACGCACCGGGAAAGTATCGGATCAATGTCGGACCGAGGTATGTCCTACTCGACACTTCTTCACAGGCCCGGCAAGGAACGGGTCTTGCTGTACCTCTACATAACCTCATCCAACAGGTCCGTCCCGACAACAAGACTGTAACAAGTATATGAAATGTCACCTGTCAGGCCTTGCTGTCGCTTGTGTGCACAGCTGTCAAGAGGCAGAAACGGATACAGGCCAGTCCATTCCATCTGCCATCCTAATCCACCATTGCCAGCGACGAAGCCAATTTGTCTTGACAATTCTCGAGCCATTCGCAGTGCTGGAACAATGTACCGGATGAATTGTCCTTGTCGAGGTGACGCTGAACAATGTCGACAAGGTAATAACCACTTGGAAAGCCAATGCATAACTCTGATACAACAGATTATTGTTGAAAAGCACTGGCAACTCACAATTTTTCCTGTATGCTCCTGTTGTACGTTATTGGTGGTTTCATCCCGGGACAACATTCTCGAAGAGCGGCTCATT